>Ga0180301_10002897_pt1 | contig 13461 bp, 15 predicted proteins | sample GuaBasSediGuay16_FD_121797 | JGI IMG/M metagenome (GOLD analysis project Ga0180301, IMG submission 121797) | Subseafloor sediment microbial communities from Guaymas Basin, Gulf of California, Mexico - Guay16, Core 4569-2, 12-15 cm | ecosystem: Environmental > Aquatic > Marine > Hydrothermal...
CGGAATGCTGGAGGCGAGCCTGAGCAAGGAAGCACCTATAACACTGGCGAGAATGGTTCTAGCTAGAGGGGCGCTACGCGAGCCAGAGGTAGTGTACGGATTTACTATACTAACGCTTTACAGCGGCATACTCGCCGTAGTCACTGCTTTGCTAACGTTTATGTCAGGTGCTTAAAATGGACGTTAGAAGGCTTTTGCCCATTTTGACGATAATGACCTTTGTATGGCTGTTTATTGTAGGTATATTCTACGTGGTAGACGTGTTAATAGCTCCATTTGAGCTGCCAGTTGAAGTGGTTATAAGGATCATCAGGTATCTTTTTTCGTCCACCAAAAATGTAACATTGTGGCTTACGACGGTTATTTTAAATTCTTCTCCTTCTGTGATAGTTGCGCAGGTTTTGAGTGGAAGCTTAAAGGTAGCGGCGACAGGCGTTCTAATACTTCTATGGCTTTACTCATGGTATGTCTCGACAAGGGTCATCTTTTGGAGGGAAGCACGTAGAAAACATATCGAGTAAGTGGAGCGGTGCGATGCTGCTGGAAAACACTTTGGCATTTAACTTCTTCACTAAAACCTAGTTAAGACCGTTACTGGAGCTAGAGGCCCATGGCTGATATTAGCTCATCTATGCCTTCCCCTGTTTTCGCACTGGTTAAAAGCACTTTTATCTTTGGGTTTATATCTAATGCGTCCTTAACCATTTCTTCAGGGTCTGCATCGACGAGGCTTCGTAAGTCTATTTTATTTATGACCGCAATGTCTGAGCCTTTAAACAGTAGAGGGTGTTTCCTGATAACGTACGGGCCTTCCGTGACGCTTACGACGACTATTCTCTTATCGCATCCCAGCGTATAGTCAGCTGGGCAGATGAGGTTGCCGACGTTCTCTACGAAGACAATGTCCACGTTGTCTAACCGTACACTTTGTAAAGCATTTTTGAGGAAAGCGGCTGTGAGGGCGCATTCCCGCCCAGTGTTTATCTGGAATGTTTCCACCCCATGCCTTCCGATCCTATCGGCGTCTATCCTAGTAGTTACATCCCCGGTAATGACTACGATTTTATATTTACCTTTAAGCTTCTCCACTATGCGTTCTAGAAGTGATGTTTTACCTGCACCTATGGCGCCAACTATGTCGAAGCTTTTGATACCTTTCTCGGCGAAAAAACCCTTTACATCCTCCGCTATTCGCTCATTAGCTTTAATCAAGTCTGCCTCAACGTTTACAATGCTAAATTCCTCCACAGCTTTCCCTCCAGCAATCCTGTGGAAAACCGAAATGCTGAGTTATATTTAAGAGTTCTCCATTCTAGTTTAGAAACTATGAGAAGGAAGGTGTTTGCTCACTTGCTAACTTAAGTTGGGAGGGGTAGGGCATCATTGAACGTGAAAGTTAAGGTTTTCGCGGCGTTAAGAGAATTGTTAGGGACGAGGGAAGTTGACGTTAACGTACTCGAGGGAGCCACACTATCGGATGTACTTGAAAAGCTAGTGGAAAAATACGGTTCACCGCTGAAGAACTATCTTTTCTCAGATGACGGAGAGCTAAAACCGCACTTTACCATTTATGTTAACAGCGTTGGGATAAATGAGCTAAGCGGCTTGAAGACCCCCCTTAAGGAAGGCGACGTAATAGCGATACTTCCTCCAGTAAGCGGGGGATGAGGTGTTTCCATTGGTGAACGTGTCGGTGATCGTTCACGGTTGCTCTATGAGCCAGGCAGAAGCGGAGATGATCATGGGCCTTCTCGGGAAGGCGGGCTACACGCTTACTCCATCGCCCAAGCAAGCAGAAATAGTCATTATCTCCACCTGTGGAGTCAAGACGCATGCGGAACATGTCTGCCTCAGAGAAATAGCTGAATTATGTAAGAGTGGGAAGAAGGTGGTCGTGACAGGGTGCCTCCCGAAGATTTGCCCTGAAAAAATAGTTAGGGTAGCGCCAGACTATGCAGCTTTCGTTGATCCGAACGCTATAGAATTAATTGTGGAGGTAATTAAGCGGGTTGAGAGAGGGGAGAGGAATTTACAGTTTATGAGTGATGGAAAAAGAGTACGGCTTGGACTTCCACGGGTAAGAATACGTCCTGTAATTGCAATAGTTCCCATTTCAGAGGGGTGTCAAGGCACATGCACGTATTGCTGCGTTAGAGTAGCTAGGGGGAAGCTTTACCCGTACCCTCCCGACTTAATAGTCGAAGAAATTAGAAGGGGGCTGAAGGAGGGGTGCAAGGAGGTATGGCTAACCTCCCAAGACTCCGGGGCATATGATTACATGGGGGTTCGCCTTCCAGAATTACTGAAAAGGATAACCAGTTTAGACGGAGCCTTCATGGTTCGTGTTGGCATGATGAACCCTAACCACGCGATCCGAATGCTAGATGATCTCATCGAGGCGTATGAAGACCCCAAAATCTACAAGTTCCTTCACTTACCTGTTCAGTCCGGTAACAACGAGGTTCTTAATGCTATGAATAGGAAGTATACACGTGAACAATTTCTTGAGGTGCTAGATGAATTCCGAAGTAACTACCCTATGCTAACGGTTTCAACAGACGTAATTGCCGGCTTTCCAGGAGAAAGTGAGGAGCAGTTTTACGATACGGTAAGCTTGATAAGGGAGGCGGAGCCAGATATAGTTAACGTTTCGATGTTTACGCCTAGGCCTCATACGTATGCGGCGAGGATGCCTAACAAGCTACCGGGATGGAAAATCAAGGAAAGAAGCAGGATTCTTTCTCGAGTTGCAGCAGAAGTGGCTCTTAAACGTAATAAAAGGTGGGTTGGATGGAGGGGGTTAGCGCTGGTTACGGAGAATGGACGGAAAGGAGGAGTTGTCGCTAGGAACTATGCATACAAGCACATAATACTGAAAAGCGACATAGGACTAGGGGAAGAGGTTAAAGTGAAACTTGAAGAGGCGCGAGTAGGATACTTGATAGGTTCGATCTTGTAGGTGACTACACCCCCTTCACTCCCATTTTTCCAGATGATCCATATGTTCTTTCGGTATATTAAAGAGAAGTATCAGGAAGCTGTTACTAACTTTTTTATTATGCTGTTTTCCCTAATACAGGCAACAAGAAGGGGGTGGTTTGAGGTGCAGCTCGTAACGGTTCACCTGCCCGAAGCATACATAAATGGATTGAATAAGCTTGTTGAAATGAAGCATTACCCAAACAAGTCCGAGGCCATCCGTGTCGCCATCCGTGATTTACTTAAAAGGGAATTGTGGGAGAGACAGGCATTTTATGGACGCACCCCTATAAGCGGGCGGGAGTAGCTTAACGGTCACGGTCAGGTGGCTAGCGATGGCGACGAGCCTCATCAGGGAAGCCATAAAGCACTCAAGGGACGTACGTGTGGAACGCGAATGCAAGGTAGGTGATGCGAGGATAGCTGTCATTGGGACAGGGGGGGCTGGAAACAACACCGTGGATAGGTTGATGCACTTAGGCGTCGTCGGAGCGGAATGTATTGCTATAAACACAGATAAGCAGCATCTTGAAAGAGTTAGCGCGCACAAGAAGCTTTTAATCGGGAGGAAGATTACGGGTGGGCGCGGCGCCGGCGGATTTCCTCACATAGGAGAGGCAGCTGCCGAGGAGAGTAAGGATGAAATAGCTCAATTACTGAAGGGGATAGACTTAGTTTTTATAGCTGCTGGGATGGGTGGAGGCACGGGTACAGGCAGCGCCCCAGTCATAGCCGAGATCGCTAAGAAAATGGGTGCAATGGTCGTTGGGGTGGTAACGATGCCCTTCGAAATGGAGAAGGGACGGAAGCAGAAGGCATTCGACGGCCTGAAAAAACTGAGGTACTTCGCAGATACGGTGGTGGTAATAGATAATAACCGGCTTCTAAGCTTAGTTCCAAACCTTCCAATAGATGAGGCGTTTAGTGTTGCAGATGAAATCCTTGCCAACATGGTTAAGGGGATAACTGAAACGATAAGTGTGCCAAGCCTTATCAACTTAGACTACGCTGATGTCCAAAGTGTTCTTAGAAACGGTGGAGTGGCCATGGTTGGGATCGGAGAGGGAGAAGGGGAGAATAGGGTGGAAAAAGCCGTTAAAAACGCACTTGACTCCCCCCTGCTCGACGTCGACATAACCGGGGCAAGTGGGGCGCTGATCCATGTTACAGGCGGCCCGGATATGACGTTGACCGAGGCGACCAGGGCAGGTGAGTTGATAACGGAGAAGATGGTTGATGACGCTTTAGTGATCTGGGGGGCTAGGGTTGATCCTAACTTAACCGGTATAATAAGAATTATCCTCATTTTAACTGGTGTTAATAGCCCTCAGCTTTTAGGCCCAGCTGAGTTTGAAAGGACGGGGCTAGACATATTAAAGCCGCTTCCATCAGACAATAGTAAGCCATTCCCCCCCTTAGAAGAGTTTACGCCTATCCCTAGAAGAAGCGATGAAGAAGACGACTTGGGGATCCCACGCCTCTAAACCTTTATTTTTTCTCTCTTCCTAAAACGTTTCAGAGAATTTCTTCTTAAGTAGGAGAAGGGCTTTAGAGATGATAAGGATTTTAGTTGTTGAGAGAGGGATCTATGGGGAACGCGTTGTTGAAACCATTAACAAGTATGGGAATGAAAGGTTTAAAGTGGTGAGAAGGTTTAAGCTTCCAAGAGAGTTGCCTGAACTCATAGATGAGCCGGAAGGATACTTTCCAAGAGGGGTTTTTGAGGGGGTTGACGTAGCGTACCTTTACACGCTTCATCCTGACCTAACAATACAGGGGGTTCTAGAAGCATGCAAAGCAGGGCTCTCAGCTGTCATTATACCTGGGGAAGATCCAACCTTTAAGGGTGCCGCATCTAAAGAAGAACTCCAGAGAGTGGCGGAGGGGAAAATAGACGTTTTCGTGCCTAGAGTCTCCTGTGCGTTACATCCACCAACGGGTAATAGGGTAGTCGACCAATTAGCTGAGAGATTTGGAATGCCGGAAATACACGTCTCACTTCACGGTCAACGCGTCTTAAGCGTCAACGTGGTTAGAGGGGCCCCCTGTGGAGCTACATGGTACGTTGCGAGGAATCTTACCGGTGAAAGGTTTCCCGACGCTGATGCTCTTAGACGCAAGGCGGGCCTTCTCGCCCAGTATTACTGCAGAGCGCCCAGAGGGTATTCCCCTTTTGAAGACGTAAAAGGGATACATCTAGCAGGGGAGCTGCACGCCAAAAGCGTGAAGATAATAAAGTTAAAGTAAAAATCGCATTTTACGCCTTCCTGTCAAGGTTCTTAGGTGCATATCTTTACATTATCATTGGTTTTAACGTTTTTTCAAGTACCTCTTTTACAGCTAGATATGCAGGGGAAGTTTCAGGGAGGTCTAGGAGTGGTTTTCCCATCAAGTTGTATTCTGCCAGTTTTCCGTCTACGGGTATGCTGCCAACGTAGTCTAGTTTAAACTTTGCTGCGTACTCCTTTAGAACGCCTTCAAGACCGGGTGTTACCTTATTGACCACTAAGAACACCTTTTTAAATTCTCTGTGAAGGACTTTTGCCAAGTCTCTTATTCTTGAGGCGGTCTGAATGCCCATCTTTGAAGGGTCTGCTACGAGGAACATTACGTCAACGTTGGCACTGGTGCGCCTACTGACGTGCTCTAACCCGGCTGGCAAGTCCATTAACACTAAAGAGTAATTCTTCACTAAAGTATCCATGATCTTCATTAACAAATTATTTACGAGGCAGTAGCATCCTTCCCTTTCAGGCGCCCCCATAACGAGCAAGTCGAATAGGTCCCCCTCATAGAGGATGTCAAAGACCCGGTACTCTAAGTACTCTGCTTTACCAAAGTTTGGGGGGAAGCTGCTCATTTTCTCTTTAAGCTCGTTAACGATTACTCCAACGTCTCCTCTCACATCAACACCTAAAACGTCAGGAGTATTGGAGTCAGGGTCTGCGTCGATAACCAGTATATCTTGAGAGTTCCACTCTAAGAGGGCTTTCAATGCTAAAGCCAGAAAGCTTGTTTTTCCAACTCCTCCTTTACCGGAAACTGCTATGATCTTCGGCTGCATAAATCCAACTCCATGGAGGCGTTCCGGGTACTACATGGATCTCAAACCTAAGATAAACTTTACCTGCCTAAAGACGCGCCGAGGAATAGATGGGAAGGAAAAACGATGAAAGGCCGTTTACAACATCAAACCCATCTTAATGTCTTTACGCCTTTAATCACTTCTCCTTTGCCGGTTATGTTAACGATAACAGCATCCGTGTTTTTAGCTAGCCATTCTAATAACTTCTTTGCATACTTCAGCTTTTTACGTTTCACGGCGGTAGCGTATACATCACACGTATATGTCGGCTTCGAGAAGCGCCCAACCTTTTCCCCCAAGTCAAACCCGGCTAGCAAGATTGTATGCGCCCCCATTGCCTCGGAAAGGAAGGCTGCCCTGTCGCCATCGGTGAAGCCGAAAAAATTATAGATTTTCCCGATGGGTTCTGTTTGCGTCGTCCCAAGGACAGGGCCGTGAAACTCCTTAACTTTTTCAAGGGATGCGATATTATCTCCGTGTGCATGTACGACTACTATGGACCCTTCAAGGTTTGCGGAGAGAATATCCTCTATTTTTCCATCCAAGTCTGTCACTATTAATCCTGGCTTAATTCCTTCCTTTAGGAGGGCTGACGTTGCCCCGTCAACGGCGACATTGACGCATGTTTTGTCTAGTCCTACCCTCTTGATTTCTTTTACGTTCCTTTCCAGCGAGGGGCCACAGCCATAAACTATTACGCAATTACCGGATATCATCCCTTTTACTTTATCTAAGGCGTCTCTTACTTTAGCATCATCTAAGATCTCATTAAGGATCATCGCCGCCTCTCTGTCCTTTTCCGGGTCGAAGCCAAAATCCTTAACAATTTTATCATACCATTTCTTCCAGTCATCGTAAGTTATTTTCCTTGGCGTCCCTTCCTCCTCCCAGCAACCTTATCACTTCATCAAGCCTCGGCATGCTACTTCTAGAGCCAGGTCTCTGAACTGAAATCGCGCTCGCCGCAAGGCCGAACCTAATGCTTTCCCTTAAACTCTTCCCATCTAAGACCGCCTTCATGAATCCTGCTGAGAAGGCGTCTCCCGAGCCGCTGGCATCCAACACATCCACGTCGAAACCGTCCACATGTATTCTACCTTCTTTTGTATAGGCATCACATCCCTCCGTTACCCCCTTAAAAACGATAAGGGTCTTCAACCCTGTCCCGAGAATTTCCATCTCACTTTCAGGTTTTCCTTTGGACATTTTACTCCATCCTCTCTCGCTTAAGATTAAGAAATCGGTGTTTCGCAGAATGCCTTCTACCTTGTCGACGCCCCTCTTAAGATGATGGATTGTAGGTCTGTAGAAAACTTTCAGGTTACGGGTTTTCGCGTAGCTTGCAATCAGCTCGCCTACCTCAACGAACGTCTCACCTATATAGACAGCCTTAGCATTTTTTATCAGTTCCCAGTTTATTTCTTCTGGGTCAGATATTGAAAGAGCAGTTCTTGCGGTGGCGGTCACATACGCTTTCCTTTCCCCATCCTCGAAGATCACTATGGTCCTCGGCGTTTGAAGCCTCCGATCTATTATTAAGTTTGTTGCGTCAACGTTTTCCTTTATAAAATCATTAATCATCCTCCATCCACATGAATCCCCACCTATCTTCCCAGCAAAACTCACTCTGACCCCAAGTCTTGAAAGCGCTACGGCGACGTTTCCTCCGGATCCACTTGGTGACTCGTACACTTCGTGAAGTAAGCCTACTCCGGAAACGAGATTGGCTTTTCTTGATAAAGCTATCGTTTCCATGGAAGCTGAACCATAAACTATTACCTCAGGTTCGAAGACGGCTTTCTGCAGTTTGGCTAGTGCCTTTGTGACAGCAGCAGAAAAAATTCTCTCAAGTTTTCCGGCTTCCATGTTCTTTTTAAGGCAAAGATCGATGATGTTGTCAATGTACGTTTTGAAGAGTTCCTCCAACACTTTCTCTAGATCGAGGGATGGAAGCTGCCTTTTAAACATGAGGAGTATCCATCGTCCAATATCAGTTGGCTTATACCAAATAGTGTGCCTTCCCCTTTCCAGTCGGTGACACTCCTCCAGCACTTTCAACTTAACTAGCTTTTTCAAGTGGGCTATAACCGTTTTATTCGAGTGTCTAAGTCGTCTTATTATTTCTCTCTGGGCAAGTACCCCTCGGTCTATTTTTTCCAGTATCTCGAACGTAATGGGAGAGCCGAAAACCCCCATTAGAAACTCTCTTAAATCGTGCGGGTCAGCTGGGAGAAAAAGCAGGTAGGGCCAGTTTTCCTCCATCAACCATTTTCACCCTTCCACTTTTTCAATAAACATTAACGGGTAGTTGAGTTCAGGGATATAATCCAGTCTTGCAGTGACCTTCACTGCGCCATACTCAACCACTAACCTGACAGAAAGGTTTCTTCCACTAACTTCAGAGTATCCATAAACATTCACATCTCCAATGCCTTCCTTTATTTTAACTTCCACCGACTTAACATATGGTTGGCAAGAAACCGCCTTTTCTATCGCTCGCTCAATAAGTGGAATGCTCTCTTTCGACACTGGAACGCCGACGAATTGATGGTAGATTGCGCCAAGTTTAATGCCAGCCTCGAAGATGGCACGGTCTCTTTCACTAACCTCTCTTCCAAAAAAGCCTCTAGTAACATCCTTGTCTCCCAAAAAACCCCCTCACTTAGCCTCTAAATTCTAAAACTTTCCTTTCACCATCACTAAGAAACGTTGCCACATAACCCCCAACTCGACATCGCCTTAAGAAATCTTTAAAGTTAAATCTAAAGAAAGTTTTCCCTTGGTAGAAAACGCGAAGGTGCTTTAAAAGATGAGTGATCTTGAAGGGTTAGCAAAGCGGCTTTTCTTGAAGGGTTTCTCCCGCTCCTTGATCCTTGAAAGACTTGCATCGGAAGTTACGGTATTTAAGGATGTGGCTGAACAGGATGCTTACGCTTTCGCCGAAGCTGTACTTTCGGAGGTGGAAGCATCTTTGAGGGCCCTAGCTAATAAGGAGGTAGGTTGGATCTTAAGGCATCCTAAGAGTGGAGCAACGATGCACGATTTGGGGGTTGGATGCAGAGGGGAAGGGGACTTCTTCGTCCATCAACTTCTTTCAGAAATAGCCGACATAGGAGTAGCACGTGTCCTAGGGCCTAAAGCGCAAGACGATGCAGGAATCGTCGGCCACGAGGGAAGATTCATTGTTGTAGCGGTGGATGGAACTCATTCACGTTTAACCGAGTTCCCTTTTATTGCGGGTTTCCATGTGACACGGGCTGCAATGAGGGACGTCTACGTTAAAGGAGCCAAGCCTGTAGCTCTCTTTACCGACCTTCACCTAGCGGACGATGGGGACATAGGTGTTTTATTTGACTTTATGGGGGGTGTGAGGGCTGTCTCCCAGCTATCCGGTGTCCCCTTAGTAGCGGGCTCAACGCTTAGAGTTGGAGGGGACATGGTTATTGGTACCCGCTTCGTCTCATGCGTTGGGGCGGTTGGAGTAATAGAAAGGGAGGACATGATAGCTGCTAGACGTAGAATAAAGCCGGGTGACGACGTCATCATGACCGAGGGTGCCGGTGGGGGAACAATAGCAACCACAGCAATTTATAGCGGGATGCCTGAGGTTTTACTTGAAACCCTTAACATTCAATTCATTGAGGCGTGTGAGGCTCTCCGTCAAAGCGGACTCTTCAGTAAGATCCATGCCGCAACGGACTGGACAAACGGGGGACTTAGAGGAGACTGCAGCGAGATTTGTAGGACCGTCAAGGTGGGAATGAAAATATATGAGGAAAAGGTCAGGTCCCTTCTAAACAAGAAAGTCTTATCTATGCTTGACACGTTGTCAATAGACTATTTAGGCGTTTCAATGGATGCACTTCTCATATTTAGCCCACCAGAGCACACGAAGGAAGTCCTTTATACTTTGAAAAAGGTTAACGTGAAGTGTGACGTAGTGGGCGAAGTGATAAGCGATCCTGCCAGACCAATTTTAGTAAGCGATGGAAAGGAAACATGCTTAGAGCCACTTTACAGGGAGGCAGCTTACACGAAAATTAAGAAGTTGGTTGGTGAAGAAGCACCTCTAAGAAAGGAAGAGTTCATGGCATCCGCTAGGAGAGCTGCCCTCGAGTCGCTTGAAAAGACCAAGAGGGTTATTGAGCTCGTAACAAGGAAACGAAGAGAAAAGGCTCCACTACAATAAGAAGGTCACGGAGCCTACTCAAGCATCAACTATACCTTCTTCGGTTATTAGGAAAACGGTTTCCTGCTCTGGAAGATAGGGGCTGTCGACAACTCTAGCTATACGTTGATTTCCTTTACCCTTCCTCAGATAAACTCTCGTTGTACAGTTATGAGCTATTATATGCCCTCCAACAGGCTGGGTCGGATCACCGAAGAAGGTATCGGGCTTAGCCATAACCTGATTTGTTACCACCACAGCCAAGTTATGTAGCTCTGAAAGCCTCAGAAGAGTGTGAAGATGCTTATTCAACTTTTGCTGTCTTTCAGCCAGTAAACCACGGCCAACATATTCAGACCTGAAGTGGCCGACTATGCTATCGACTATTACTAGCTTCACGTTTCTGCCTTCACTAATGATGTCCTCCACGCTCTGAGCCAAGTAAAGCTGATGGTCAGAGTTATACGCCCTAGCATATGTAACTTTTTGAAGCGCCTCCTTCACGTCTAATCCAAACCTGCTTGCAATCTGAACCAGTCTTTCAGGTCTGAATGTGCCTTCAGTATCTATGTAAACGGCTTCCCCAGACAAACCACCTGCTTCTTCAGGAAGCTGAACCGTGATCGATAGCTGATGGCATATCTGAGTCTTCCCTGTGCGAAACTCTCCGAAGAATTCCGTTATACCTCTTGTTTCGATTCCGCCTCCTAGTAATTCATCTAGGTTCCTGCAGCCAGTAGTAATTTGAGAAATTCTCTTCCTCTGCTCTAGATACTCTTCAGCAGAGATGAAGCCGATGTTAACGAGCTCTCGAGCCGCCTCTATTATTTTTGCTGCAGTTGCTTCGCCTATCTCCGCCGCTATGGCAATTTCCCTCGGCGTTGCTACCGCTATGGACTCTGGAGTCCTGAAACCGGCTTCGTAAAGTCTCTTAGCAATAGCTGGCCCTACCCCTGGGATATCCTCTAGCGAATTTGACGACATTAACGGACACCTCCGCCCTTTTCATTTCCAAACTCTTCTTATTTCTCCCTTAAAGATTTAATTTAGCCTTCTTGTTTTAATACTTTCCTGATGGAGGCTGAAGTGTGGGAGCAATGCTGGAAAAGCTTGGATTTAAATCTGGGTGCATTTACGAGGTGATTATTACTACACTTAATGAGGACGGTACGTTTAACGCGGCCCCTATGGGAGTTGCAATTATAGATCCGGAAACTCTCACCGTTAAACCCTACACGGACACTAAAACATACCGTAACTTAGCCAGAGAGAAGCAGGCAGTCGTTAACATAGTTGATGATGTTCTTCTTTTTTACATAACAGCTATCGAAAAAGAAAAAGTAAAAATGTTACCGTTTAGGAGGGGCAAGGTGGTTTCGGCGCCGGCATTGAGTCAAGCTAAAGCGTATATTGAATGTACTGTTAAAGGGAAACCTGTTACTTACAATGGAAGGGCTAGAATACTTTTAAGGGCCGTAAACTACACCGTTCTAGATCCCTGCACTAAACCTATTTGCAGAGCGCCGAGTCTTATTCTCGAAGCAATAATCCACCTTACGAGGATTTCACCTTTAATCACTGCTGGAAAATTTGACCAAGCATTAAAACTATTAAAACTTATAGAATTATACAGAGATACTATTAAGAGAATATGTGGCGACTCAACATACAATAAATTGATAAATGAAATTTATAAGAAAGCAAAGCAGCAATGTCCTTAACGTGAAAGCTAACTTTTTAAATGCAAAAAGTAAACGTTTCTATGAGCTAGAGCTTGCTGCTAGACGTGGCGAATAAAACGTTGAAAGGAAACCCTTCATAAAAGTGGAAGCGTGGGTGTTTGAATTGGTTAAGATATTTTTTGCTAGTGACATTCATGGATCCGAAAGGTGCTGGGTGAAATTTTTACGTGCAGCGGAATTTTACAACGTAGACGTACTGATAATGGGTGGAGACTTAACAGGCAAACTTATAGTACCTATAATAGAAAGGAATGATGGCAGCTATACGTGCTCCATTTTCGGGAAAGACTACGTGCTAAGGAGCAGGAAAGAGATAGAGGAGATGGAGGAAAAAATCAGGTTTAGTGGATATTACCCATACGTAACGACCGAAGCCGAAGTTGAGGAGCTACAGGCGGACGATAGGAAGGTTGATAAGCTCTTTGACAAGTTAATGGTTGAAAGCGTGAAGCGATGGATGGACATGGCGGAGGAAAGGGTTAAAGACGACGTCATGGTCGTAGTGTCCCCTGGAAACGACGACCGGTTCGTAATAGACGACGTTATAAAGTCTTCAAAGAGAGTCATATACCCAGAGGAAAGAGTCGTCTACATTGATGAACACCCCATGATAAGTTGCTGCTGGGTTAATCCTACCCCATGGAACTCCCCTAGGGAAACGAGTGAGGAGGAACTGGAGAAACGCTTGAGAAGGGAGTTTGACAGGGTTGGGGATTATGAGAAGCTCATCTGTAACTTCCACGCGCCACCATACAAAAGCGGCTTGGATCTAGCTCCGAAATTGGATAAGAAGATGCGTGTTAAATATTTCATGGGTAAACCACAGTTTAGCCCGGTGGGCTCTAAGGCTGTTCTGAAAGTTATTAAGGAGTTTGAGCCCATGCTTGGGTTACATGGACATATACATGAAAGTACTGGAGAAAAACATTTTGGCAGGACCCTATGCATAAATCCCGGGTCAGAGTACGGGGAAGGCATACTGAAGGGATACATAATTGAGGTGAAAAATGGAGAAGTAAGGAAGCATTGGAAGGTTGAAGGGTAAAGGCTTCTTTGAATAGGGGCAGGCTAAAGAGAACAAATTTTTCATTTTCATTAAGGGGGTGGAGCTGGGCGTTGGCTGAAGGTTAACGGATAATTCCTTCAGAGGTGATCTCTAATTTACGAAGGGAGTGAATGTTGTTAAATGGACATCAAAATTTATATCATTGAAAATGGAAAGGTAAAATGGACAAGCGGGGTTCTGAAAGATGGCTCTAGATGAGAAAACGGCTGGTAGACTGGTTCGACTACTTCAGCAAATAGAAGATTCTACAAGGCTTGAGGGGGTAGCTTTAATTACCAAAGATGGAATAAGGGTGGCGTGTGCCGAATCCGCTAGCGTCGACGTCGACGTTATATCGACAGCTTCCGCAGCGATAATAAGTACAGGTGAAGCAACCACGGTGCAGCTTGGACATGGAAACCTCTCTGAAATTATAATCAAG
>Ga0180301_10002898_pt1 | contig 13461 bp, 9 predicted proteins | sample GuaBasSediGuay16_FD_121797 | JGI IMG/M metagenome (GOLD analysis project Ga0180301, IMG submission 121797) | Subseafloor sediment microbial communities from Guaymas Basin, Gulf of California, Mexico - Guay16, Core 4569-2, 12-15 cm | ecosystem: Environmental > Aquatic > Marine > Hydrothermal...
AACTGGCTCAAAATGCTGAATCGATTGGATTTTTCGATATGTATAAGGGCAAGCCCATACCGGATGGTAAAAAATCTCTGGGGATTTATTTTATATTCCGTGCAAAAGATAGGACATTAACCGACGAAGAGGTAAATCAAAATTTCGCAAAGATAGTAGATAAATTATGCAAAAAGTTCGATGCAGAGATAAGAAAATAGTGATTTTCCCCAGTTCGATAAAAAAACACTTGCGCTTTTTTAATATAGGGATATAATTTCTAAATTTGGATAAGGAATCTATTATGGCAAAACCAAAAAAGAAAAAACAGTCAGATAAGAAACGAGCCCATATAAAGAGGTGGCATTCAGAAAAGCACCTGTCCTTTGATAAAAAGAATTATGTGCTATTTTTCGTGGGACTTATTTGCATTATTGTCGGCTTTATCCTGTTGTCAATGGAAAGTCTGACTATTGCACCGCTTCTTATAGTTCTCGGTTATTGTGTGTTTATACCCTTGTCGATTCTAATCGGAGTTTCCAGCGAGGAAGACGAAAGCGAAAGACTAAGGGAATCGGGAACCAGATTGTGATTTTTGATAATTTAATGAAAACGCAATATAGCATAAATATAGCTTCCGCTGTTGCGGAATTCACGATGCCGTAAGGTCAGGAAACCAACGGCATCGGAACTGGTTAGCACGCTCCGACTGGTCGGAGAGATTGCTAGTTGGAAAGATTGTCGATAATTTGAAAAATATTTATTATTTACACGGGGTCGTGGTGTAGCCTGGTTAACACGTCGGCCTGTCAAGCCGAAGATCGCCAGTTCAAATCTGGTCGGCCCCGTTATATTATTTGTGTTAACATGCTCCGACTGGTCGGAGATATCGCCATCTGCCAACACAATCGACTACTTTTATTATTTTTTACATAAAAATGGGTAAATGAATATTGTCCTATTGGGTTTAAATACTTGCCGAATAGACCATAGGAAAATTCTATATCGGTCAAACCAACAATTTAGAGGACAGAATAAAAAGGTATAATGAAGGAAGATATAAATATACCAAAGGTGGAAAGTGGAGATTGGTATATTCTGATGAATTCGATACGAAAATTGATGCGGTAAGACGAGAATGTAAACTAAAAAGTTATAAGAGTCGCCAGAAAATTCTGGAAATAATAGAATTCTGTAAATGATTTTGCAATTAGTCGCTATTTTGATTTTCAATGAAACTTTACTAATCATTCAATACTTTTTTCAGGACAGCATCTAATTTATTTACAGTAAATGGTTTCTGAAGGATATATTGGACTCCGGCATCCAACAATTCCTCCACAGCCTCGATTTGTGCATAAGCAGTAGAAATAATAATCGGGCATTTGGGATCGATTTCCATAATTTTCTTATAGACAGTTTCACCGCCCATATCTGGCATAATCATATCCAGCAGGACAATATCCGGTCGAGCCTTACCGAATAGTTCAATCCCCTCGCCAGCAGAGGATGCCGTTATAGGAATATATCCTAAAGTCTCTAACATTTGAGCGATAGCATTTCGGACATCGGAATCATCATCGATTAGTAATACTATTTTTTCGTCAGTATCAGAAGTAACAAGTTTTTGTGGTTGAGTTTCCACTAATTCGACGGGAAAAAACAATGACACAGTAGTTCCGACATTTTTTGCACTTTGAATTTGTATGGTTCCACCGTGATGTCGTATCGCAGACATAGCAATGGATAATCCCAATCCCTGCGAGGGTTCTTTCCAATTGGAAAAAAATGGCTCGAATACTCGAGAAAAATATTTTTGCTCGATTCCAATTCCTGTATCAGCAATGGATATTTTCAAATAAGGAACACTGCTCAATTCGGGGTAATTTTTCAGAAATATTCGGTCGGGATGAAATATCTCCGCAGATACCATAATTTTCCCGCCAGTTTTGGGCAAAGATTGAACAGCATTGTCCAACACCGACTCGAAAATACGCTCCAGTAATGATGGATAACTATTAGTAATAATATTTATATCCGGCAATTTTACCGATAATTCCACCGATTTCGGTAATAAACTGGCTCGATTGCTCAAATACTTTTCCAAAAATTTTAATATATTGATATCCTCAAATTGTTGCGTCGGTGCTCTAACAAATAGTGACAACAACTGAACGATTTCCGATGCTTCCATAATATGTTCTTCCAGCGTATCCAGATGTTCGATTATATTCCTTGTGGAATCCAATTGTATTTTTTTACGCATCAAGCCAGCATCCGCCATAATTAGTAGAAATTGATTGTTTAATTTATGGAACACATTGGATGAAAATCTCTCCAGAAATTCTTGTTTCAGTATCTGTTTCTTATGTTCAGATATCTTTAAATGCTCGGTAATATCCTGTATAGTTATCACGATTTTTTCTTGTTCGGTTCGATAATTTCTATAAGTAAGTATTGTGAATTCATAGTATTTGGTGGGTGTGATTTCGGTAAAATTAATTCGGAAAGAAAACACTTCGCCAGATTTAATACTTTCAACCATTTTATCAACAAAATCCTGTGATTGCTTCATTTGTCTAATAATTTCTCCCCAATTATCGGATTCGATTCCTATTTTATCCAGAAGTGTCCTTGCGGATGGATTGAGAAATGTTATATCCAAATTACTATCGGTTATTATCAAACCCAGATGCAAATTTGAAAATATCTGTGTTATGCTCTCTGTTCCTAATCGAGTGAACATTTCTTTGTTCTCGGGAAATATCACAGCACCCTCAAATTGCTCATCCGAGTAAATAGGATAGCAAGTAAAAGGCAATTTAGCGAAGGGATGTGATATTGTGTGCTGATTGGTGGGTTGGAATCGAACAGTCGAGGATTCTTTCCTGCAAGCGCGTTCTATTGTATTTTGATTTCCAAAGTAAACGGATGCAAATTCTCCCTCATAAATTCCCATATCGTTGGCAGTATTATTACACCATACAATCTTATAATCATTGGCGATAACTATCAGTGGTATCTCACAAATATCTTTAAGATATTCGAAAAGAAAACGATGGATTTCATTCCGATTGTTCATTATTTTTCTTTAGTGCAATTATTATCGACCAGGCGACACCACCAAAAAGAATACCACCCACAATTATCAATGTTATCCAAGCAGATAATGGCATAATTTACTCCAGTCGATTTGAAAATAAGTTATTGTTGAGGAAGTTTTTGCGATTTCATTTCCAATATTACTCGACGATTTACTGTCCTGCCTTCAGGATAACTATTATCACCGATTTTTACAATTTCACCCTGTTGAGTTTCAGGATTCCAGCGACGAATAGTATATGGTTCTCTTTCGCCATATCCCTTCGCGCGAAGAACCACATTATGTTCTTTTAACCAACTGTCCAGTGCGGTTTCATCTTCCAATTCGAGTAGATAAATCATATATTTTCTAATTTTCTGCAGTTCTCTAACTGCTCGTTCCTTGGAAAGTTCCAAATTAGCATATTCCGGACCGATAGAGTCGGTATGTCCAGCTACCAATGCCAATATTTCGAACTGTCTTTTTTCTGCACGGTATATCAATCTTCGAGCTACATATTCTACTCGCGACTCCAAAAACTTCGATTGCGGAACATCCTCATTGAACATAAATAGCACTATTACCAGGCTTTCTATTCTTTTCCCCTGTTTGGTTACTTTAATCGCCATAGTATCGGACTTTGTCACCAATTGCTCGCCCATTTTATCCCAAACTTGCAGTTTTGCGAAATATTTTTCATCGAAATCGAGCAACATACCGGCTTCGTCACGCCAATCCCAGGCGATACCATTGGGAACCTGTCCCTTACCTGCAGCGAGCACCCTGACTACATTTGCATTTTCATCCACCACGGATACGGCAAAACTATCTACTCCAGCATCGATATGCGCATCTATCTTGACCAGATTTTCCTCCGAACCCTCGATAGTATAGTCTTCGAGCACTCTATCAGCTTCCTTGGGACGATAAATAACACCCTCAGGATTAGGGAATACATAAACTTCATTCGAGGGAACAGCGGATTCATAAGTCTGGTGGATATATACCCTTCTGTGATATTCTTCACCCAGTTGATTTTTAAGCCATTTAGCAGTGTTAGCTGCTCGCTGGAAAGCTACCGATGCACCAACCTCATCTCCGGGCATCGCATAACCCTCGACTAAAATTATGACTTCCTCATTATTATTCATTAAACTACGCATAGTAGGGATAAATCGTGCCACATCCTCGGTGTGTTGTGGAGTAGTAGAATTTTCATCGAAAGAAATCTTTGCCCGGAAATCCTTACCCTCGGTAAACCAAACACTCAATTCTACTCGGCGGTTTTCTTGGTGCATCATTTTTTTGTCTCGAGGTATCACCTGTTCTTCAGGCAATCCTGCACGAGATTCGCCAGGGTCGTATCCATCGCGACGAACGGTAATTCGTTCCGCTGGTGCACCCAATGATATAATTCGTTTTTTCACTTCCTCTGCCCGCTGGAAGGCTAATTGAATCGGGTCACTAACCTCGTCGGTGCCATGGTCATAATATCCCTGCAATTCCAACTGAATATCTGGATTGGTGCTCAATCGATTAGCGACTATAGAAAGCATCCTGTCGAATCGGTAATCTACCGTGGTAGATTTTTCATCGAAAAAGACGATAGGTATAATCGGTTCTTCCTCCTGATATAAGAGTAATTTTGATACATTGAGAGTATGTTCCATAGGCTCGATATCACCCTCTGGGCGATGGAAAATTGCAATGTCGGCAAAACCGACATTGTTGTCCTCATCGACTTCCTCTACTCGACCACCGATAGCAGGCAAATTCTTTCCATAGTCATCCACCGCTACATAAATAGTGTAATTTCCAGCAACAGGTGGAACAAATTTTTTCTTAAGAGTGATAACTTCCCCAGATTTGATAATAATTTTTTCTATAGGTAATGCCAATACCCAATTTTCATCCTTATCCTGATAATATATGGACACCGGGACTTTTTTCTCCATTATTTCACCTCGATTCTCTATTTGTGCAGAGATTGTAACTTCCTGTCCCAGCACAATTCGAGATGGAATCACAGTCACCGAATTCTCAACGATAGCCAAATCCTCCACCGGAATAGGCGGTGGTTCGACCAATAGATTGAATGTAATCCGATGGGTGGTCAAATAATCTTTAGATAGCTGTGTTCCGAGAGGGTAAAGTGCTGCGTAATCTATGCCCCAGCTAAATTTTTCTCCCCAGGAGATATAACCGATACCCAATGCGGTTTCATATCTATTCCATCCTGCTCGCACTGCGATATTGTTTCCGAAAGTTTTTTCTGCACCGATATGGAAATCGATATTGTTATCTGCTGGAGCTTCGGTGGCATATTCCACCTCCAGCACCGGGGTGATAAAATCGAAATCCAATCCCAGTCCAGCTCGCACTTTCATAGGTAATTTACTGGAACCATCCTGAGATATAGATATATCGGGTTGAGTAATATTTTTTACTCCTGCGCCGAATGATAACCATTCGTTGGGTCGAATATAAATTCCGCCTTCAGCAGAATATACCATAGAACTGGCGCCATCGCGAAGTAATGGGTCTGCCGGGTCGAATTCCGGAGAATATCCAGCTTCATTGAACCCACTACGCCATAATGAGAAATTAGCTCCAAGTGATACACATCGTCCATCGGGTTCTCCCCATAGTCTTTTGGCATAACCCAGGGTCAATTTTCCCTGCGAATACACATCGGACAGGAATTGAGTATATCCGATACCGATGGAACCATAGCGGAATTTTCTATCCAGGTGAAGGACATAACTTATACCGCCCTCCTGTAAGAAATCATCGGTGATGCCGAGATGGAAAGTGGAATAATTGAGCGAAAGAGCCATTCTTTTGAAAGCGTCCATAGCACCGGGATTCCAACCGGGCGCATTGCCATCGAGTGAAAGCGCTGAATATGCTCCGCCCATACCGAGTGCTCTGGCAGAAGTTTCATCGACCTGACCAAAACTCGAACCAATAATACACAAAATTATTAAAGCGACTGTAAGTTGCCTTTTCATTATGCCTCCTTAATATTTACAATCTATTATTTTATTTTTTTAGTTTATCACCAACAATTCTATTATCTTGCCACGCTGATAGTTCCATTGCATACAGCCTCGCCATCGACTACAATTATATAAATATAAAGTCCCTGTGGAACAAACTGTTCATTATCATCTTTGCCGTTCCATTTCCAACCGTCTTCATCGGGATTTTCTATAGTCCGCACCAAATGCTCATATCTATCATAAATGTAGATTTTCTTATCCAGCTTATCGCTGCGCATATTCGGGAATTGGAATAATGTCCAATCATTGAATCCATCCTCCAATGCGGGAGTAATTGGATTAGTTCCCCGATGACAGGGTGTTTCACTCATAGAAAATGTCCAAGTGGTATCCAGTATATTGCTACCCTGGTCACAATACTCCATTACTTCGATATCATCACCTGCACGAACTCTAACCGTGATTATCTCATTATCCAAAAATGACAATCCTGCCGTAGCGGTATTTAGAGTAAATAAATTCCCTACATTGGATATATAAGTGGTGACATCGAATGTTCCCTCGTTATTTGACACCCAAGCCTGCACCGATGATGTATCCAATCCTGCGGTTGCTTCCGGAATTGGACCGATATCCTGAAGAGTGAACGAAATATCGAATGAAATATCTGCCACTTCTGAACCCTGCGAAGGAATTTCATTAGACAATTGTGGCGGTGTCAGGTCGGTGAAAAATGTCCAATTATATGTAATGCCGGGAGTTCCATATATATCATATAATCCCTGCAATTCGATTTGCACTGCGCCATCGGAGAAAATAGCCGCTCCCGATGGATGAAATTCCAATGTATTGGTAGATGGTATAAAAATCAACTGGTCGCTGCTGGTATCATAGGGAGTTCCATTCACATAAAGTTCTATGCTATCCGCTTCCACCTCGGTAGAACAATGTATGGCAATCACGATTACCTGGTCTTCACAGGAAGTAATAGAACTTTCCGGGGGAGATTCCAAAGTAGCAGTCGGTGCCTCGGTTATCGGAATGGTCTGAAAATTTTCTCTAACCGGCAATGCATCCTCTATTCTGTTTCGACTGAAATCGTTATCGTAAGCATACACACGAAATACAATCTCGCTACCGCCGGGGTGTGCAGGAACCATTCCCACTCCAGCAGTGGTAAAAGTAGTCTCATCGATTGCTACCAGGTCGAGTCTGCCGGCATAATTTATATCGAGTTCGCCATCGTCATCCCAGATTAAGTATGGGTCCATAGTATTAGGATATGGACCGGAACCATCATAAATATACGATGGTGAGCAAGTATCCACACCGGCTTGGTCGTGGAAAATCACCTGGATAGGGAAAGGTGTTCCTGCAGTCATAAAAATCGGGTCGTAAGCAAACACTTCCGGTGGAACAGTATCATTATCGGGCGTGTAGAAAATCACACTGTTATCCTGAATAGGATTAGGACCGCAATATTCTTCACTGACATTATCTGCACATCGGCTGATACCAAAAACAATGGAATCATCATACATATAGTAAAACCCGATTCCTGTGGGGTCGAAATTTATTTCGCCAGTGGAAGAATTATACAATACCGAACCATCGCCGATAGCGAAAGTGTGAGCACCAGTCAGGACTCCCACCAGTCCGACCAATATAGAGGAACTATCTATTCCCGAGCAATCATCCTGAACAGTAGCAGAAATGGGGTCGGTTAAACCGAGCGTATCAAAATCAGAGATGGAAAATGATACTACTTCCGGACCGATTAAATCTGTGGTGAAAAGTAAAGTATCTGGGTGAGAAATATTCTCGAAGAAATCTCTGGCGAAAGCCACTACTCGAACTGTTTCACAACTGGTATAATATCCTTCAGGTGGTTGTATATGAAATGTAATGCTGGTCATAAGCGAACCCACCCAGGTAGCTGTCATATGGTCGGGATAGACCAATATGTTTCCATTTATAGAGACAGCGAAATTGGTAGTATCCACTCCGAGTTCATCGGTGCAAACAATTTCTATCGGTTGTCCGGGACAAGCAGTCAATGTCATCTCGGGCGGTGATATAATATTCACTGTGGGTATTTCTCGTTCGGGCAATTTTAGTCCATAATATGTATTGAATACCAACGAACCACCAGGTGGTATAGTCCTGGGAAACCAGTATATAAGCACCGCACTATCCCAATATGTTCCGAAAGTGGGAGTGTAATCCCAGGTGACATTATCATAAGTTCCCCATGAACCGACCAAGAATCTATCGGGAGTAACCGCTTCTAATCTTGAGGATAAGAACCCTTGAGCGACCAACACCGATGGGTCCCATGGTGGGTCATCCTCGCCTGCATACCAGACTTCGGGCATTACATCGGAAGCCAAAAATTCCTGTTCCACAGCAGCATAACCGTAACTGGTAGCCAGTGGTGCGGCATCATTGCCTCCTATCATTGTATCCATTTCCAGTAATATTCCCACATCGTGAGAGGAAGCATCGGGATTTTCGATGATATATTGAATCATAATAGTTCCGGTGGTGTCCACCATATCGGCGATATGAGTTGATAGAAAAGTGGGAGAAAAGAGACTTTCCGGTGGAACGGTTCCGGGCCAATCGATAGCGGTATATACATCACCATACACATGAATCGGCGCCAGATTTTGCATAATCAGCAATCCACCAGCCAGCCAACCACCGTGTATATATTCTGTGGTATCTGGAATCATCTCTCCGGTAAGCGGGTAAGGAATATCTATAACTGTATCTCGAATTACAAAGGAATGTCCCGATGCCGTAGATGTCAGCACAGTTGGAGGTCCTGGAGGGTCATGTGGAGCATCGCTATAACTGTAATAGGAGTCATCCACTTTAAACACCGCATGCGATGACCAAGGATCGCTGTCATAATTGAATAATAATGTCTCATCCGGTCGAGGCGAATATAGAGTGGATGTCCCGATGTTGAAGCAACCTCGTTCATCCTCATCCACATTATCCAATTGCACCGCTACATATTCGTTTTGGATTGGACCCAGTAGCATAGTGCTTTTTGCTCCACCGCCAACACTATTTTTCCAGTGAATATATTCTACAGTGTCGGTGGGTTGAGCGATACAAATGGAAGCAATCACTATTAAAGTAATCACAATAAAACGGTTATTCATAATAATGTCCCCCTTTTATTTTCTAAATAATATTATTAGTTATACAAAATATTCTATCGTGAAATAAAGTCAACTCAAAATGCGATATAAAATGGAGAAATTTTATTATTTCATTTAATTATTCGATAAAGAATAGTTATGGTTGTCGATTTGCGTGATAAAAGTTTAAAAAGGTTTTCGAATAACAAAAAATCGAGTTGGATTGGGGCGGTAAAATAATTGCTGGGCATAGCGTGGCAATCCCGATTAATCGGGATTATTTCGTTCTCACACTCCTGGCGATGACAGTTCGATTTTACATCTTTGGTTAGAAATCGGTAATCCCGCTTAAGAAAATTTATCGATGGTCGGTTTTATATCTATAATGGGAGTGCAATCCAGCATATCCACTCCACCGATTGTTAGAATGTTTTCTTCCACTGCGATAAGTTTAACTGTGGTGATACCGATATGATTCGGTCTGGCTGGAGAGCGAGTAGCGAATACTCCTCGAGGTGTATCCGAATTTCTCGGAATGACTGTCAACAGTGTTTCCTCTCGTCGGTGAAAATAGAATACTATATCCAGATAATTATATTTTTCGATTCCATCCAATCCAGCTGTGAATTCTGGGAATATTTCGATTTGTGCTATCGATTCTGGCACTTCTTTGCCCTGAAATGGTGCATCGGTATCATCGGTGAATGGAGTATGTGCAATTCCGATAGGAAATATTTCTATTTTATTATATCCTGACATATCTCAACCTATGTTTACTTTATTTTTCCCTTCATTTTTGCTTTTATACATCAATTTATCTACTCGATTTAGCAGTGAATCGACAGTATCGTTTTTGGATACCATTGTAGCTCCAGCAGACACCGAAACGCCGACTATTTTGTCCTGTATAGTCAACGATGAATTTTGCACCAGTATTCTATATCGTTCGGAAATATTTTTCAAATCAGATTCACCTACATTGACCGCCAATACGATAAATTCTTCGCCACCCCATCTACCCACGAAATCGAAACTCCTGGAATTAGCAGACAAAGTATTGGCAACCATTTTCAATACCTTGTCGCCGACTGAATGTCCGAATTTATCGTTCACCAGCTTAAAATCGTCGATATCGAAAAATATTATCCCGAACTTCCAATCATATCTTTTATATTCCTGCAGGAATTCGCCGATTTTCATTTCGATAAATCTTCTATTGGGCAACTCGGTTAGTTTATCGAATAGAGCCATTTCGCGATATTGTTTTGCTCGCTCGATTGCTCGAATTTTTGCCGAATTATCGGTGAATATTTCCATAGCTCCGATTAGTTCACCGGCATCATTTTTAATAGACAAAGTGCGCACACTCACCGGAATACGATGCCCATTCTTATGATGCAAAAACATATCTCCTCGATATGAACCATTTTTTTGAAGTGCAGAACGCGATGAACATCTGTCGGGACATAATCTTTTCCCCTCACCGTTTATATCGACCAGTATATTATCTTTGCGTTTTTTCCCGATAACCTCGCTGGATTTATATCCAGTGATAATTTCTGCACCTTTATTCCAATAAATTATTATTCCCTCCATATCCACAAAATATATTCCTTCGTCGATACTGTTTAGGAGCTCTCTTATGTCGATATCACTGAATTTCATTGTTTATCGATTTCCCCGATACCTTTTATATCTTTGTCCAAGTTTGTCCCGAAAAATAATGCGATAACCAATAAAACCAAACCGAATATTCTAATAAATAGACTGTCTATTGTATATGTAATCCATATCGCCACTGCCACCGCAGAAATTGCTAATCCAACTTTGAGATATGGAATATTAATTTTGAAAAAGAATTGTCCAACTCTCCAGCTGAGGAATAACAATACGAAAAAACCGATTAAGGCAGATACTGCTGCGCCGAGTGCACCATATCGAGGAATCCATAGAATATTCAATCCAATATTGATTATAGCTGCGATAGCAGTAAAAATTGGGACAAATATAGTCTTTCCGCGCAAATAAATACCGGCATCGGCGATTAGTATGAATGAATCAAGGAAATATGCTCCCGCCAATATTGGAATTATTTTCATTCCCGATTCATATCCCGGTCCGATAAGCAATTTGAATATTTCAGGAGAAAGTAAAATCAATGCTGATGCGATAATAGCCATCGCTCCCGATAATTGTCGCCATACATCGGGCAATCGATTTCGCAGGATTCCGCTTTGGTAAAGGTGGAACAATCTCGCCGACCAGGCATATCTAATAGGCATAAGTATCACCACTATAATTGCGGCAATTTTCACTCCAGCGGAATACGTTCCAGCAGCGGAGAAATCAGCCAGTTTCGCCAATAGCCACCGGTCAGAGAAAGAAAATATCCTAACTACGAAAAGGTTGAGAGTAAGTGGTATCCCATATTTCAACATTGCGGTTGCAGTTTTGGGGTCGAATTTGAACTTCACTCGGGATAAAATAGCCGGAATGACCGTTATCACTATTGCAAATGATGCTCCAAGCCTTGCGGATATCACTCCAGAAACGCCAAATCCCTTAATCAATAATAATATTGCGAACCCATATCCCAGTGCGCCACGACTGATATCCATAAGTGCGAATAATTTTACTCTTTCCTCTGCCTGAAACACCGAAGCCAGAGTAGAAAATAACGAATCTGCAATTCCCCATAGAATTATCATAATGGCAAATTTTGAGTGGAATTGAGTGCCCAAAAATATCCAACTCAATGTGTGGCGAAATAAATATCCAAATATCAAGAATAAACTGGACATCACTGCGATTACTGTTAGCACATTAAACAATATTATTTTTCGTTTTTGTGGAATAGTGACATAAAATTTAAATAGTGCTTGTTCCATACCGAGTCTAATGGAGAACATCACCAGCAAAGCCCAGAATTCAGCTATTTGCCAGGCACCGAATTCGGTGGGTGTCATCAGGCGAGTGAGCACTGGAAGCAATAGAAATGCGATAGTGGAGGATATTCCTCTACCGATAGCATAGCCCAGAGTTTTTCGCCATAAAATCATTACTAATCTCGTTCCTTACATCGCTCGATTTAATATTAAATCTGGGGCAGTCGATTTTCCAAGTGGAAATAAATAATAAAGTTATGAAACCGTAAACAGTAATATCATCAACTTCGCAATTTCAGTATTCGAACTATCTCGCCGGGTTCGTTTATCTCGGTTAATTTCTCCAGAAATAAATCGTCTTTCATAATGATTTCCAGTAATTTTCGATATACTTTTTGATAATCAGTATCGCTTTCGAATATCGGTGTTACAATTCCGAAAAAGAAAGATACAATTTCTACATTTTGCGCACCCAGCATAGGGACACCATCGGGATAGCGTAAGAAACACATAGCCAAGTCTCTGGTATTTTTCGAACGGACATGAGGAATAGCCACACCATTTCCAATAACAGTAGGCGCCTGCGATTCTCTATATATAAGTTCATCTCCCAATCTTTTCACATTAGTAATCAGTCCTGTTCTATCCAACACCTCGGCGACTCGGCGAAGAACACTCTCGGTTATTTCATCCAAAGATGGAGAGATTTCACCGGTTTGTTCATCTTTCTCCCAATCTATATATTCCCATAATTCCACTAATTCAGGAGAAATTAACCGGAACAATCGCAAATCTCGGCTTATGTTCCTCCCTGGGTTGTCCATTTTTGTTTCCTTTCCAATGCCACCGATACTGGAATGAATTTTATTCCATATTCAATCAACGCAGGGATATTTTTTTTCAATATTTCTGCGGTAGTATCGGATGAATGGCAATTAATAATCATAGCCGGCATTCTTCGAGCAGAAAACGAATAATCCAGCAGTCGCATTTCGATTTTGTCCACCGGTAGTTCCGGTGGGTCGATTATGTGGTCTATATGAGTTGCTGGGACACCGATTTTTCGTGCTACATCTTCGGCGACCGAATAATTTGTGGTTCTGGAATCGACGAAGAAAAAGCCTGCGTCTCGAAGCACTCGAAGCACCTGAAACATCACTCGTTGATTTTCGGTGGCGCGAGAACCCATATGATTATTTGCGCCGACTGCTTCCGGAATGTCTCGCAACATATTCTCCACTAAATTCTTTATATCTCTATCATCCATTTTCACCAATATAGAATTAGGACCGGGGTCCACCTGTGGATACGATTTCGGCTCCATCGGGATATGGACAAATCTTTCTATTTCTGGATAATTG
>Ga0180301_10002899_pt1 | contig 13459 bp, 15 predicted proteins | sample GuaBasSediGuay16_FD_121797 | JGI IMG/M metagenome (GOLD analysis project Ga0180301, IMG submission 121797) | Subseafloor sediment microbial communities from Guaymas Basin, Gulf of California, Mexico - Guay16, Core 4569-2, 12-15 cm | ecosystem: Environmental > Aquatic > Marine > Hydrothermal...
AGAGATGGTAGAGATAAAATATTCAATACTCTATCTAAAATGGGTATTATTGTAAAGAACAAAAAATATGGTTTCTATGAAATATTAGATGAAAAATCCATAGATATTCTTCTGAGCAAGAACATTACAATATTTAGAGGCGTTAAAAACATAAATGAATTAGCCAACAATATAGCGTATAAAAGGCTTGAAAGAAGTTCTTTAAGAAGAATTTATGATGAAAAAGACTTCTACTTAGACACTATAGAGGCAGCCATTGATGGAAATGTTGATTTAACAAATCTTTCAATTAATAAGCTTATTAGCCTTTCAAAAATAGCTTATCTTAAGGGAAAGAAGTCGCTATCAAAAAGGATAGCTAACATAGTTGCACAGAGGATACTTAAAAACAATGTTGAAGCAAAAAATGCAGACGAAGAAACATTAGTTGATGTTCTCGAAAAAACTAATATGCTCACACCGGAAATTATAGAAGCTATTATTAAAGGTAACCCAAGAATAGCCGATAAACTCTTAAAGAAACATAGAAAGCATGTACTCTTATCTTTAAAGAATATCGATGATGTTGATGCTCAAAAAACAATAGCTTCTAAAGCACTAAAATTTAAGCTTAAAAAGGAAGAACTTGAAACATTAATTGATAATCTAAGGCCTGAAGCCTTAGGTGTTTTTGAAAAATACGTGAACTATGAGCTGAGCAGAAGAGAAGAAGTACTAATTAAAGCGGCAGCAAAGCTAGCTAAAGCTTTTGAATATTTTAGAAAGGCGTTTACGGAAGACAATAAGGGATACTTAGATATGGCATATGGTGTCTTAGAAGATTATAGTAAATTAGTGAGTAAATACGGACCTGAAATAAAAGGTAAAAGAACAACGTTAGAAATGCTTTTAGAAGATAAAATAAGTCTCCTTAACACATTACTTTCAATGGTGACCTCCAGCTACCCTACCTTACCTAGCAAATTAAGAGCATCACCAACTATGGAAACTCTCTACGTTTTAAAGGAAGTTTACGATGCAGCAGTAGATCCTAAGGCAAAAAAGAAAGTTCTTAGCATAGCTTCTATAGTGGCTCAAAAACTTAAGTCAAAAATAAAGTCCTTTATTATTTCAAGGAAATATGTAAAGTCTTCTTTAAGATCATCAAGTATAGTAGTAAGAGATAGTATTTATAATGTTTTAAGAAGACGTAGTAGCCCATTGGTTTACCGTAGAAGAAGAAGGGCACGAAAAATTACGTTACTCATAGATGTAAGCGGGAGTATGAAATCTTATGCCCAAAACGCTATTCTGATAGCATCAGCTTTTATTAGAATAGTTGGCAACGTCATTGTTTTTAGAGAAAATGTTTTGAGAGTAAATAAGAACATTATTAGAAATCCTGCAAGAATGGTTGAATTCCTATTCAACTTAAAATTTAGTGGCTGGACTAACATTTCTAAAGCTCTTGAAGAAGCCAAGAAGCTTAGAAGTAAAACAGTTGTCTTAATTTCTGATTTAAAACAAACTGTTTCTACAAAGAAACCGTCCATTGAAGCTAAAGAACTTATGAAATCTGGTGCTAAACTTGTAATCATAACCCCGCCACTATATGATAAAGCTTTAGCTAAAGAAATGAAGCTTTTAGGTGCGAAAATAATTCATATTCGAGACCCTAGCGAGCTTATAAGAGCACTAAGCTTTGTTCTTTAGAATAAAGCTTTTAACACACATTTTTCTTTAACACGTAAAGGTATATGGGGTAATGGATCATAGTGATTCAAAATGGCTTAAACTATATACGGTAGGTAATGTGCTTTACACTCTAGCTTGGGGTCTCTACTTTACATCATCTAGAATTTATGTTAAGGAATTTCTTGGGGGAACATATACTGACATAACACTTTTAACTTCACTAGAATTTATTCCAGCATTATTTTCAACTCTATGGGGATATTTAGGAGACGTTTTTGGAAGGAGAAAAATGATTCTAATTGGTTTTTTAAGCGTCCCAGCTTTTAGTTTAATAGGTTTCACAGGACTGCCATGGGTCTTCGTTTTAGCGTTTATTGCCAGTTTATCTTCAACCATAGCCTGGCCATCGATAGTTTCAGCTGTAGTTTCAGATATCGAGTATGCTGGAAGTAAGAAGTACAGCATTTACGCTATGGGAGGATCTATAGGGTGGGGTTTAGGAAGCCTGCTTATGGGATTTTTATACGCCTTAGGAGGCATAGGGCTTATTTCAACGGTTATAGGGTTATCTATAGGAGCTTCTTTCATAATATTTTACATTCTTTACCCAAAAGTTCATGCCACGTTTGAGCGTAAAGAGCTTAAAAGAAATGTTTTCTCAATCCTTTTAGGAAGCAAGGTTTTCTTAGCTTTCCTAGTAGCAGTAGCTATAAGCTATTTTGGATTAGAATTCTCGTACAATATTTTATCTATAAAACTTTATAATGAACTTGGAAGGAATGAAATACTTTACGGAATATTTTTTGGAGGCATAACAGCTTTCTTAGGGGCTCTCTTTAGGCCTTTGGCAGGGAAAATAGTTGATAATGTAGGTGAAGTAAGGTCATTTATGCTTACGTTAATATGTTATACATCATTACTTTACGGATTAGCTTTAGCTCAAGGATGGATTATGGCTTTGCTATGGATTATACCCGTTTACCCGCTATATGATACATCAGCTGTTACAGTTTCTTCAAAATCGTTACCTCCTGAGTTTAGGGCTACTGCATTTGGCTCCTACGGGACAGCAATAAGTATAGCTGGTAGTTTAGTTGTTTTAGCAGGTCCTTTAGCTGATACTTTGGGAGTTAATAAAGCAACTATTTTTTCATCAGCTCTTCAGATAGTTGCTTTATTTATAATAATTATCGCTTACCTTGAATTTGAAAGGAAAAAGTATTTTTAAAGTTTATTTTTAACATTACTTTCTTCTCGCGACTCTTCTTCCTACTCTAACCGAGTGACTCCATAAATCAACCATTATGTCTATGTAGCTTTTTATTCGCGGCTCTCCTTCTATTTCGGCTAATTTCTTTAGAAGTCTTGTAGCTTCTCTAAAGTACTTTAATGACTGTGCAAGAGTTCTAACATACTTTTCCTTATCCTCTTCCGAAGGTTTAGGTGCACCTAGAAGATATATCGCTTTAAGTCCAGCTAGCTGGCTTTTATTAGTGTAAATGCATGAAAGGATATCAGTAAGCGCAGCCCTATATAGTGGATCATCTATTTCTGAAAGACCTTTCGCAATAACTATTGCCTCCCTATCTAGAAGCTTATCTATTTCATGAAGAATTTCTTTAACACTTAAGAATTTCTCTGACACAACAATGCACCCACTATATTATTCTATTTTTATGGGCTATTTAAGTTTCTAAAATGAAACATTTTTATTTTCTAAAATTCTTCACTAAGCTTAGTAATCTAGAAAACACCTTTGGAGAGTGTGTAAAATGATCACACGTGAAGAAGCCATAGACCTTATTGAAAAGTGGATTTCAAACGAGAAAATAAGGAAACATGTAATTGCTGTTGAAGCTATAATGAGAGGTTTGGCAAGGTTTTTCGGAGAAAACGAGGAATTATGGGGTTTAGTAGGTTTATTACATGATCTTGATTATGATAAAACAAAGAATAACATGGAAATGCATGCTAAAATAACTGCTGAAGTGCTTAAAGATAAATTACCTAAAGAAGCTATTGAAGCTATACTTTCACATACAGAATATTCTGGAACAAAGCCTTCTACAAAACTTGCATATTCCCTTATAGCTGCAGACCAAATTTCAGGCTTAATAATTGCCACGGCTCTCGTCATGCCATCTAAGAAGCTAGAGGAAGTTAAAGTTAAAAGTGTTCGTAAGAAGTTTAAGCAAAAAGATTTTGCAAGAAAAGTTCGTAGAGATAAAATTTTAGAAGCTATAGAACATCTAGGTATAGACTTAAATAAACTTATTGAAATATCCCTTGAATCATTAAAAACAATACATGATAAACTAGGCATATAATTTTGCGGGGAAATACCATGTCTAAAACTGTGGAGAACAAGAACAATATACCTAAAGCGCTAACAATCGCTGGCAGCGATTCAGGTGGAGGAGCAGGTATTGAGGCAGACTTGAAAACATTCGCTGCCTTAGGAGTTTACGGCATGGCAGCCATAACTTCAGTAACAGCTCAGAACACATTAGAGGTAAGGGCGATACATGATATCCCAGCAGAAGTTGTTGAAAAACAAATAGAAGCAGTAGCAGAGGACATAGGTGTTGACGCTGCTAAAACTGGCATGTTAAGCAACTCGGAAATAATAGAGGCAGTAGCTAGAACTGTAAGAAGGTATAAGTTTCCATTAGTTGTTGACCCAGTGATGATAGCTAAAAGTGGAGCACCCTTACTAAAACCTGAAGCTATGAGCTCACTTATTAAATACATTATTCCATTAGCTACAGTAGTTACCCCCAACAGATTTGAAGCCGAAAAAATAGTTGGATTCAAAATATTAAACATTGATGACGCAAAAAAAGCTGCCAAATACATTGTTGAAGAGCTTGGAGCTAAAGCTTCAATAGTTAAGGGAGGCCATTTAGGGGGAGAACATAGCGTCGATGTAGTATATTATAACGGTTCTTTCAAGATCTTTTCAGCCCCAAGAATAAAACATGGATGTACGCATGGAACAGGATGTAGTTTTTCCGCAGCAATAACTGCTGAATTAGCTAAGGGAAAAAACATTTTGGAAGCTATAGAGGTTGCGAAGAAATTCATAACCTTAGCTATTGATTACGGATTAAAAGTAGGTCATGGACACTGCCCCGTAAATCCCATGACATGGATTGAAATTCCAGCTGAAAAGTATAGAGTATTAGAAAATTTAAATGAAGCCATAAAGTTACTCGTGGAAAACGGAGAGTATGTATCAAAACTTATTCCAGAAGTACAAATGAATATAGTAATGTCATTACCTGCACTATATGCAAGAATAGAAGACGATGTAGCAGGAGTGCTTGGTAGAATAGTTAAATATGGTAAGACAATAAAGCCTAGCGGCTCTCCAACATTTGGTGCGTCACGCCATATGGCAAAGGCTGTTTTAACTGCCATAAAGTATGATCCGAAAATAAGAGCTGCCGCAAATATAAGGTTTAGTGAGAAAATTATTGATGTAGCAAGAAAACTTGGAATGACTATTTCGTTTTATGATAGAAGGCTTGAACCAGATGAAGTAAAAGCCAAAGAAGGAGCGACAATACCTTGGGGTATAGAGCAAGCAATTCTACGAGCGAAAGGTAAAGTACCGGACATAGTGTATCACATGGGCGACTGGGGAAAGGAGCCTATGATAAATGTTTTTGGGAGAACAGCTAAGGAAGTTGCTGAAAAAATAGTAAAAATAGCTAAGACACTGCATAATGAAAAGCTTTAAAAAGTAAGTTCAGATACTACAATAGTGCATACAAAAAGTAAGTCAATGGATGATACAATGGCTATATTAACTGAAATCCCGCCGGAATGGCAGAAGTTTAGGTATAGAGGAAAAACTCTAGAAGAACTATTAAACATGCCGCTTGATAAACTAATTAAGCTACTGCCAGCTAGAGCTAGAAGAAGCCTTCTTAGAGGAATAAAGCCTAAGCAAAGAATTCTTCTCGAGAAAATAAGGAAATATAAGAAATTAGGAATAAGGAAGCCAATAAAGACTCATGTAAGGGATATGATAATACTTCCGGAAATGGTTGGTATAACAATAGCTGTCTATAACGGTAAAGAATTCATACCAGTACAAATAACACCATGGATGATAGGCCATTATTTAGGAGAATTCTCACCAACAACAAAGATGGTTAAGCATGGAGAGCCAGGTCTTAGAGCAACCAGAAGCAGCATGTTCGTGCCTCTAAAGTAATTCTCCTTTAATGCTAAATAAACTGCTTTTCTCCATTAAGTTCTTTACTCTATCTTCAATTGAAGGATAAATCTTAAGTTTCTTTAACACTGCAACCGCAACTAATACGGGATTCTTATATAATCTAATTTTAAAGCTAGTTTGCTTTGAAGCTAAGTTCATATAGACATTAAGAACTCTTTCTAACCCCAATTTTGATGCAGCATACTCATCAGCCTTAAATTCCTCATACCTATAAAGTGCGAGTATAATTACTATCATGGCTAAGAACATTAATAGACTAGCTAATTCACTAATATAACTCATATTAAATATTACTACAAGTAATAGTGAAGCTGTAATGAAGAGCTTTAACTGCGATTTCCTCCTTACATGGCCTAGTTCGTGAGCTAAAAATACTTTAGCTACTTCTATGTTCTCGAGAAAAACTTTTTTGTCAAAAACTATTACGGGGGTGAGTGGTGGCATATAGAATGTTGCCATAACCATAATGTTTTTGTCCGTATCTTTCCAAAACCTATATTGCAAGTTACTCTTATTGCACGTGTTTTGAATAAATTCTCTTAAACTTAAGGGAATATGTGTTTCTGGTACATTATATGTTCTTAGTGTAACTGCAACATATTGTATTAAAAATGCTAGGTATAGTGATGTTATAGCTAGTACTGTTTCTGAAAACATTTTACTCCACTTATTCACTTAGCTGATTCGATGAGAAACCTATACACCGAGCCCCATATGTACTTATCCTTTCTAAGTTTGTTTTCGAAATTATTTATCATAACCCAGTTTATGAAGGCATTCTCCGTTTCTTTATCCCATTTTCCAGTAATTTCTCCTTTATAAAATCCTAATTTCTTAAGTGCTCTTTGAACATTTTCGGCAACTTCGTCTTTTGCAACAATATCTTCCGGTTTTTCACGTGTAAGTAATGTTAGTTCCCATATTTTGAATATTCTCTTAAGCTCTAGTACAGGTTCTTCATGGTCGTCTACTCTTAAATCAACATACCTATCAGTATAACCTCCATAACCTCCTCCTTCTCTTACTACAAGAATAGCAGCTGATTGTTTACCTCTTCTATCACCGCCAGCTCTGTCTCCAGCTTCTAAGGCAGCCAAAAGTTTGTCGACTAATTCGCCTTTTGTTACTTCAAATGCTTTAGCCATTTCTTCAAGAACTTCAGAACCGGCTAAAATGTTTCCTTGAACACTAAATCCGTCGCCTACGATGTGGCCAGCATATTCAAAACATTTTTTACCTGTATAAGCAGCTGCTTCACCTTTAGAATCAACTATTCCTACCTGTCTCTCATCTCTTAAAGGATCACTGGATAAAAGTATTTTAAGAACTTCCTTAGCACTGTGTCCTTTAGCTAAAAGTTCAAGCCCTTTAGGTCCATAGGATACGTTAGCTAGTGCTTGCGTAGCTATTGCACCAACATTTGCTTTAGCCCATGGGACAATGGCTCCTACAGCTACAAATTTTGAAGCAACAGCTACACCAAGATCCTTTGTTTCGGGGTCAAACCCTACTATAGAAAACGTTGTTAAACATTTTTTTCCACGCATTTTACCCCCCTAAGTACCACTTAAAGAACGTAGGGTTTAAAGTTATTTTCTAATTTTCCTAAGAACTATGAAGATAAGTATTAGTAAGAAAATAAATATCGCGAGAAATATCCATGTTGTAAACTTCAAAACTGCTTCGAATCTATAAATGCTTACACTCATATCCATTTCAAGAATGCCTTTCTGCAGGTATTTCTCCAGAATAACCATAATTAGGAAGTCTAATAGGATAATTGTTGCTAGAACCTTTATGAAGAATCTTATTTCCATGTCTAAAGCACCATTCACATTTAAATCCGCAAGTTTAAATATATAACTTACCGTGTTTGGGTAAGAAAAAGGACTAAGAAAAATTATTTGGAGACTCGACATAATGTATTATGGTCCGTTTTACTATAAGTTAAGGAAGCTATCTGGTAATGAAATTAAGCAATTACTTATTTCAGCATTCATTATAGCATTAGCTTTTTCATTTAACGAAATATTGTCGAGAAACATTTATGGAGTAATTGCAGCAGCCATAGCAGTTATACTAGCTTTCACATTTCACGAACTACTACATAGGTATGCTGCAAGAAAGCTAGGATACTATGCTAAATACCAGGCTTGGCCCACGGGTCTCCTTTTAGCACTACTTTTATCTATTGTTACATTAGGTAGAGTTGTGTTTGCTGCTCCAGGTGCTGTAGTTGTTTATCCAAAACTCCCATTTGGACTTATTGATAGAAGAGATTACGGGAAAATAGCGGCTTCAGGTCCTTTAGCAAACATTTTATTAGGGTACTTTGCATTGTTTTTAATATTACTGATAAAGTACGGTATTATAAGTGTTACATCATACCTACTACTATTGGTACTCTACTATGTTAGATACATTAATTTATGGTTAGCTATGTTTAACCTAATACCGTTTCCACCCCTAGATGGGTCAAAAGTTTTTGCATGGAGTAAAATGGTGTGGTTAGTGTTTTTCGCTGCATCAGCAATACCGCTATTTATATTGCCTTACTTACTTTAACTTTTTAGTATTTCTAGAACTAAGGCTGGTCTTAGGTTTTTAACTCCATTAAGATTGCTTATGTCTTTAAGCTTAGCTGTTAAATCATCACTATCCTTAGCCCATACTTCAGCTATTAACATATGATCTCCTGTTGTTAAAGCCAGGTATTTTACATACTCCTTCTTCCTTAAAGTATCTATTACTTTAAGTAGGTGTTCAGGTTCAGTATCTAAGCCAACAATAGCTATGCTTTGATACCCGAGTTTTGCAGGATTTACTTTAACAGTATAGCCTAAGATTATACCTTCCTTTTCCAACTTCTCAATTCTCTTCTTAACAGCAACATCAGTAATTCCTAGTTTCCTAGCAATCTCCGTTATAGGGGTTCTTGCATTCTCTAAAAGCACGTTTATTATCATTTTATCTTTCTCATCCAGAACGATGTTAAGCACACCTCATTAACGTTTTATTTTCATAACCTTTACCATAGTTTGTACTATTTAATATATACATTTTTCGAAAAATTATGCTGGAAAATTAAAGATAAGAAGTTAGGAAACTATGAGAAACCCTTTAACTACTTATGCAGTAACTACTTAAACCTTGCACGTTAATATAGTCGCAGCAAAAACAAGGTGTTATGATTTGAAGTGGAAAGTAGATTACAGTCCCTCATACTCTATATTAAAGATTTTCTTAGAACCAGGTGAGGAAGTAACTGCAGAAGCAGGGGCATACGTTTTACATAAAGGAGATGTTGAAATAAGGACGCACACTGGCGGGGGATTACTAAAGGCTTTTGCTAGAGCTGTTTTTGCAGGCGAAACAGTATTTGTAAACACTTTCATAGCCCGAAGCAATGCTGAACTATGGTTTGCACCAGGAGTTCCAGGGGACATAATTTATGTTCCACTGCAAAACCAGCAACTCATAATTCAAGACACATCATATTTAGCACATCATGGTAACATAGACTTGGGAATAGCTTGGAGAGGCTTCAGAGGATTATTAGCTGAAGGCTCGCTTGTATGGTTTAAGGTTGAAGGAATAGGAGGGGTTTGGGTGAACAGTTACGGTGCAATAGATAAAATAGAGTTAGCTCCTGGAGAGAAAATAACTATTGACAATTTCCACTTTGTAGCAATGGATTCAACGGTTTCATGGAATGTTAGGAAATTTGGTGGAATAAAAAGCTTCGTTTTCGGAGGAGAGGGAGTAGTAATAGAAATAAGAGGTCCTGGAAGGGTATTTGTGCAAACAAGAACACTTCCACCATTAGCCAACATATTGAGAAAGTTTATAAGAAAATAAGTTTAGCCTTTATACCATACTTTTTCTAATTAATAAGCTTGGAGATGAAAACTTCATGGGTATACTTATAGAAGCACCTCTAGTTCCCGTAGATATAATTGTTGATAGCCGTGAAGCTTCAAAAAACCAGGATATTATTGAAGGATTAAGAAAAGCTAAGACTAAGGTTGCTGTATCCGCTTTATCAGTTGGCGATTACTTTCTTCCGGCTTCCGAAGATAAGAAACCTATTTTAGTTGAAAGAAAAACTGTTACAGACTTTCTAAACAGTATTAGAGATAACAGAATATGGGAGCAACTTAAAATAATAAAGAAAGCAGAAGAGGAAGAAGACATAGTACCCGTAATTTTACTTGAAGGCTACCTTGGAATAGTAGAGAAATACACTAAGTGGAAACTCACATCAATACTTAGAATAATAGATGAAATAGTTATTGACTGGAACGTTAGAATAATTCCATCGCCAAATAAGAAAGCAACAATAAGCTGGCTTATAGCTAAAGCTAAGTCATTAGGTTCTGCTGAAAGAAAGAAACCTCCTAGGCTTCGGGTAGAAAAGAAACCTATGGACATAAACACACGAATACTTTACGTAGCCGAAGGAATAGTAGGTCCAACACTTGCCAGAAGACTTCTTAAAAAATTTAAAACAATTAGGAATATAGCTAATGCGAACATAACGGAATTAATGAGTATTGAGGGAATAGGAGAGAAAAGAGCTAAAGAAATTTATGCTATATTTAATACTCCTTGGAAGCCCTAGGTTCAAATAATTTTAAGCGTTATTTCTGAACAATATTTTTCCGGGAGCATATTCTTTCTCGTAGAGCTCTCTCCTTTTAACTTCAAGAACATCTACTTGTTTACCTAAAAACTCAGCTGCTGAAAGAACACTTACCTTTCTGGCTTTAGCGTAACTATAAACTTCACTTAATTTCTCCTTATAATCCCTATCTCTAAGAACATGATGGTCTAATATCACTACTTTACCTGTCATCACATCAATTATGTTCTTTAAATACTTAATACTTACATTTAAATCCTTTACTGAAAACCTATAACCTAACATGTATGTTAAAGGCCCGTCAACTATGAGCAAGTCTGGCCTATGCTTTAAGATAAAGCTGGTTTGTTCTTTCAGTACAGGCCCTTCAACATCTGAAGTATAAAGAACGCTTTCTTCTCCATCATCTATAAGAACCTCTACGACATAGCCTAGTTTGTCATCAATGCCGTGTGGGACAGGTTCTGAAAAATATATCTTCGTTTCACCGAAAACATATTTTTTAGAATCTGCAATCTCTACTTTTTGCGCATAACTGCTTATACGCTTTATAAAACGTGAAGCCCTTATTTTCTGGGAAACATTAATTTTTTCAAGGGGATTTTTGAGAATAACTATTTTCCCTTTATAATTTTCAACAGGAATTATTCTACCGGGATCATGATGATCATAGTGATAATGAGTTATTATTACCACATCCGAGTCCCTTAAATGTTCTTCCACTATGGACGCAAGCTCATAAAGCCTTTCAACCTCAATTCTATGAGGAGGTAAACCAAATCTTCTTGGAGCTAAAGCTACAGCCGGATCTATATGTATATTTAAATCTCTTGTCTGTATGAATGTTGACTGAGATCTAACACCTAAACTATCGAAAGCTAACGGCCGTATCTTCAAAATATCATCACATCTACTGTTTTTCTTACGCTAAACTACATTTCTCAATTATGCTTTATATCTTCTCCAAATTATGAAGGAAAGTGCGCCTATCATAGATATTGTTGCGGCAAACATTTCAAATGGAATTACAGGCTGCGTTATTTTGCTTTCTCCCTGATCACTTATGACATTAACAATCACAGTATCGCTTTCTCCGACTTTACTACCATCCTTTACCGCTAAGACTTTATACTTATAAACTCCAGGATTCGATGGTGCCTCAAAGTTTATTGTGAACTCTGTTTTACTTGTTTGAGTAATGTTTGCCTTAGACACTAACACCCAATCACCCACCATGTCATTAAAAGTAGTGAGCCCTACATTTAATCCTTCACTAGAAAGGGTAGCCCTAAGTGTAACAACATTTTTTGGTAAAGCCGTTATCAAATTAGGAGACACTTTAACCTTAACTATCTCCTCCTGGTTTTCAATGGTTCTTTCTTCTTCGACCTCCTTGGAGTAAGCTTTTTCATTCACAACAATAGTTACATAGTTGTTTTCGATACCGTTTTCAAGAAGTATACGGTACATATATTTCCCTACTTCATATGGTGCTATTGTCCTAATTTCAGCTTCAGGAAAAATTAAACGAACTACTTTAATAGTATTCCAGCTTTCAGTTTCATTGCTAAACACCTGCAGTTTTGCTTTAGCATAAGGCAATCCTATAATCACTTTAAAAACCAATGTCCCCCCGGGTCTGGTTTCGTTAGTGAGAACCTCTAAATTCACAGGGTTTAGTACTGATATTTTTATAGATCCTTTTTCTACGAGGCCATAGTACATTCCTAATATGTAATGTAGTTTCACCGTTAAGTTGTGGTTACCTATTGAAGTTAGTGTTGTTCTTAAAGTTATTTTGTATTCTGAAAGCGAAGGTATTTCAACATCTAATTTCTCTGCTTTAAGCAAGTTACTGTCAATGTAAAGCTCTATTGTTTTAAGTAAAACTTTCGCACTTGCAATAGTGTTCCTAGCTACAACGTTTACGCTGAATTCTTCGCCTCCTAAAACAGTTGATGGAACGTTCACATATATTTTTACAGCGTTTCCAGGATTTACGCATTTAAGCATTAAATCTAATGTTTTTCTGAAAACATTATTGTCGCTTAAGTATTTATCACGAATTGCAAGTCCAACAGCTCTCCCCAGGTGGTAGAGTAATGTACATATAACGTCTTCTCCAAATAACATTTTCATCTTTAAAAGAGCCCTAACCAAAACGTCCTTGTTTATCACTATTACATCATTGTTCTTTCCTATACTCCTATATTCTACCACATTCATCCCCATCATAACCATCCTCACTACTTCGCTACTTTAAAATAGATTTAAAAAACAAATATTTACAGGAGAGCCTAAGTATCGTCGATGCGTAGAAAAAGTCACTTATAAGCTAGAAGAAACAATAGACCTAAAATCATTTGAAACGATGTCCATGTTGAGAGAACCAAAGCTGATAGCTCAGGAAACACTATTACTGTTGAGAATGCTATGCTAGCTAATAGAATTGTGATTATTGAAAGTTTTCTAATAACGTATTTCGGACTGTAGTTTCCAAACACTTTCATTAAGTATTCTTGTCCCGAATAGAATATTTCTTATCTTAGTTCTCCATGTTTCCTTCCTAACCTTCTTAAAGAGTCTTACCTCACTTCTAGGGTTAACGTAGGGTTCTAAATACATTGAAAGTCTTTGCTCTGAAACACCTACTATTCGAGATAGAGTGGAGAGAGAAAGTTCACTTGCCCTACTTGTCCCTAAGGCAACTAAGACTTCGTGTAAGTAATTTACTGGTACAACCACTCTTATCATGTCTCTTGCCTGTATTTTCCCATATCTTCTATGTACATTCCTAAGCATTTGCTTCATATCTCCAAAACCGAGGACCACCATGAGATCGTCTATTGTATTTCTTCCAAGATCCGTTAATTCGTAAAGGTCTTCTCTAGTTCCTG
>Ga0180301_10002900_pt1 | contig 13454 bp, 19 predicted proteins | sample GuaBasSediGuay16_FD_121797 | JGI IMG/M metagenome (GOLD analysis project Ga0180301, IMG submission 121797) | Subseafloor sediment microbial communities from Guaymas Basin, Gulf of California, Mexico - Guay16, Core 4569-2, 12-15 cm | ecosystem: Environmental > Aquatic > Marine > Hydrothermal...
GGCTTCGAGAGGGCACGTGGCAGATACATCTGTTACCTCGACGGGGACATCGTGCTTCCCGAGGGATGGTACGAGGAGGTGAAGTCCGCATACGAGGAGCTTGAGCGTCCGGGATGGGTCACGCTTCCGTACGACAACACCGTCCTGGACGACAAGTTCCTTGAGGGGAAGGTCTACAACATGCCGGATGTGTGCGGCGGGATGGTGTTTATAAGGAAGGACGTGCTCGGTGAGGTTGGAGGCTTCAGGAAGGACAGGCTCTACGGAGGCATAGACACCGAATACGTCGTAAGGACGAGGGAGAAGGGGCTCACCGTCGGCTTCGTCAGGAGCGACAGGAAGCTCGTGCACCTCGGGAAGGACGATGCTCCCTCCTACCGTGCGGCGAAGCTCAGCGTGCTCAGGTCTGCGGAGGTTCCTGCGGTGGTCCCTGGGCCTGTGGAGATAGTCGTCGTGAGGTACAACCTCTTCGATGTAGAGCAGCAGTGCATAGAGAGCGTCCTTGAGCACACAAGGTGGCCGTACAGGCTTACGGTGGTGGACAACTACGAAAGGAAGGAGAGGCTCGGGGTCCTCTGGAACGAGTTCATAGGGAAGTCCAAGTGCGATTTTGTGTGCCTGCTGAACTCCGACTGTATCGTCACCGAAGGCTGGCTCGAAAGGCTCGTTACGACCTTCTCCTTCGACAAAAGGATAGCCGTCGTCGGGCCTTCCACGAACATGTGTGCGACCCAGCAGAGGGTGATACAGGAGCTTCCTCTCGAAAGGGTGCACGACTATGCAAAGGAAATCGCAGAAAGGTTCAGAGGACAGTGGACGACCTCCGAGCTTTCCGGCTTCTGTTACCTTCTGAGGAAGGACGTGTGGAAGGAACTCGGAGGGTTTTCTCCTGAATTCAGGTTCTACGGTCAGGAAAGCGAGTTCAACTGGAGGGTCCGCCAGGCGGGCTTCTGGACCGTGTGGAGGAAGGATGCGTTCGTGTGGCATTTGGGAAGGGCGTCCGTCAAGGCCGCCGTGGAGCGGGGGGAATTCGACTATGCTGCCGAGGTCAAACACGCAAGGGAGACCAAGCGCAGGCTTACAGGTTCTTAGGAGGGGACATGTTCTACCTTGAGGTCTTTCCGGAATGGTTCGAGTACAAGGAGACGAAGCCAGAGGTCACCGTGTTCGTAAGGGGGAATTCCCCAGAAAGAATAAGCACTTCCGTGGAAAGCCTCGGGGCGCAGGAGACGGACAGAAGCTACGAGGTCGTCGTGGTGACCACATCTCCCGAAGTGGTCACTATGCTTGAGGATGTCCGCAACCCGATCGTAAGGTGGTGCGTGGGAGACGAGAAGGGTTACTACACCGCAAGGGGAAGGCTTATATGCGAGCTTCCTGAGGGCTTCAAAGCCTCTCCCAAGATGATAGAGGCTTTGAGCGTCGTGGACGACGTGGAAGATGGGATGGCCTTCGGGAGGGTGAAGTATCCCTCCGGACGCAGGAAGTCCACGAAGGTGCGCATGGTTAAGGGAAAAGGAAAGGAAAGGATCTTCGTGGACGAGGTAGTAGCGTATGGTTAGAGACGTGCTGTTCATATGGATTCCAAGGACCGCTGGTACAAGCATATTCAACGCCTTAAGCAGGCACGGCATGGTGCAGATCAAGTGGCCCGAGACGTTAGGAGATTTCACAGGAAGGGGCATGGTCACGTTTACCCACATGAGCGTTATGACCCTGCTTGAGCTTGGCTTTATCGAGGAGGATTTCTTCAGGAGGGCGTTCAAGTTCTGCTTTGTGAGAAACCCCTGGGATAGACTCGTGTCGCTCTTCTTCAAGATAAAGGAGGACGACGGAATCCAGGGGGGATTGGACAGGTACAGCTCGTTCGAACAGTTCTGCAAGGACCTTCCGAACCTGCACATAGACCCACCGGGGTTCTACCACTACCGTGGGTACAGCTTCTTCAGCAATCAGGTGGACTGGATAACGAATGGCTCGGGGCGCATCTTCGTAGACTTCGTGGGAAGGTTCGAGAATCTCAGGGAGGACTTCGAGAAGGTCTGCTCCATAATTGGAGTAAAGGCCGAGCTTCCCCACGACAACCGAAGCTCCCACAGGCCGTACTGGGAGTATTATACGGAGGAAACCCGTCGTATAGTGGAGGCGGTCTACAGGAGGGACATAGAGACCTTCGGATATAGTTTCCGATGAGGATAGGCTACGTAACAACCTGCCCGGAGGTTCCGGTCGGAGGGGTTTCGGTGATATTCTGGCACGTTGCGCTTCTGAGGGAGATGGGAGTGGAGGCGTTCGTGGTTCCGGACAAGGCTTCCACCTACGACCCCTGGTGGATGGCGCCGAAGCCAAAGGTGAAATTCGCAAGCCTCGAAGACGAGATGGACGTGTGGGTGGTGCCGGAGGTGAGGATAGACCTCGTAAGGACCCTTAAGGGAACGAAGGTTGCCTTTGTCCAGAACCACGGGCTTATGAGGAACCTTGAGCTTTACAGGGATGTGTCCTTGGTGCTTTCTGTGAGCGAGCCTTCAGCAAGGGAGATAAGGAAGAAGGTGGATGTTCCGGTACTTGTGGTGAACCCGTTCATTCATCCGTCCTCCCCATTCAGGCCAGGGAAGAAGGAAGAGAGGAGGGTATTGGTCCTTTCGAGGAAGAAGACTTCCATGTTCTACGACAGGATATTCTCCTCGCTGAAGGACGAATTTGAGTTCGTCCTCGCCTCGTGTATGACTCAGGAGGAGCTTTCCGAGCTTTACTCGTCATCGGAATACTACCTTCACCTGTCGTTTCCTGAAGGATGGCCTGCGCCCGTGACGGAGGCCATGAAGTCTGGGTGCTGTGTCGTGGGGTTTTCCGGCACAGGCGGCCTTGAGTTCATGAAGCACCTTGAGACGGCGTACGTTGCTCCAGATGGCGACGTCGAGGAGTGCGTCAGGGGCCTGAGGACGCTGAGCAAGAACCCGGACCTCAGGAGGAAGATGGTGGAAAGGGCGATGGAGGTCGCAAGCGTGTACACCCCAGAAAGGACCAAGAACCAGCTTGCCGCCTTCGTGGAGCGGCTGTCCCCGAAGGGCCTCGACGGATTCGACAGGTACATCCCCCTTATGGAGAAGATAGTAAGGCTTGAGTCCCGTCAGGCAGAAGAAATTGGGGAGATAATCCTCAGGATGTTCCGTCCGAAGTCGGTGATAGACCTCGGATGTGGACCCGGGATATACCTCCTCCCCTTCAAGCGTGCCGGATGCAGGGTCCTTGGGGTAGACGCATGTCCTGAGGCGGGGAAGGTGCTGAAGAGGAGCGAATTCGTCCTTGCGGACCTCACCCGTCCCTTCGATCCTCCCTTCAAGGCCGATGTATGCATATGCTTCGAGGTTGGAGAGCACATAGATGAAGGGTATTCTGCGGTGCTGGTCGAGAACTGCGTAAGGTGTGCGGACACGATCGTGTGGTCCGCAGCAAGGCCGGGACAGGCAGGGTTCGACCACAAGAACTGTCAGTGGCTCGACTTCTGGTGGAGGCTTTTTGAGATATACGGGTTCACATACGACAGGGATCTTACGAGGAAGATGAAGGACATGATGTTTGGGAAGCCCGGAATAGAGGAACGCAAGTGGCTCATATGGAACGGGGCCGTGTTTAGGAGGCAGAATGAGAGTCTTCTTCGTTGCGATAGGGGGTAAACCCTGGTGGACGAGGCAACACGTGGATGCTATGAAGGCCGTGGGATGGAAGCCTTACCTTTTCCTCGGGCCTCCGGAAAGGTTCCTTCCTGAAGCCAAGAATTTCGACCCAGACCTCCTCTTCTACTTCAAGCATCCCCAGGTGATCCCGGAGTGGATAGAGGAGCTTAAGGCCGAAACAAATTGCAGGTTCGTTCAATTCAACGGGGACCAGCGCTACTACTTCATAAAGGAGATATGGAACAACAGAAGCCTTCTGGATATGGTCCTTATAAACAATTCCGCCGAGCAGGAGTGGTACGAAGCCAACGGTTTTGCCCGCTGCCGTGAGTGGCACATAGGGGTGGACCCGAGGATTCACAGGTCCTACGACGTGAGGGAGGAGTTCGACGTCGCCTTTGGGGGGAACGATTACAGGGAGTTTCCCCTTACCGAGGAAAGACGAAGGCTTGTATATGCTTTCGATGACCACTTCAAGTTACTCACCATCGGCAACTGGGAGACAAGGCACAACCACCCTTGGATTTCCGACGAAAGCCTCTATTGCCAGACTTTAAGTAAAGCCAAGATCACCCTTGGAATCAACAGCTTCGATGTTCCGAACTACTACAACAGGAGGCTCTGGCTCTGCCTTGCCGTAGGGAAGCTCCACCTTACGAGGTACATTCCCAACATGGAGAGGGACTTCGAGAACCACAGGCACCTTGTGTGGTTCTTCACCGTAGAGGAAGCCCTTAAGCTTGCGAGGTACTACCTCGAACATGACGAGGAGCGGGAGAGGATAGCTAAGGAGGGACAGAAGCTTGTGTTCGAGAGGCACACGTGGAGGCACAGGTACAAGGAGCTGGATAGGATGCTGGAGGAGGAAGGACTGAAAGGGAGGTGATGCACTATGTTCCGGATTGGTAAGAAGCTGGCAGGCCGCTTGGCTTTTCCCGTCGGTTGTTGCGAGAAGGTAGGTAAAACCACGATCTCCGAACCTATCTCCGTCGAGGACGGAACTATCCTCGACGGAAGGGGCTTGGTGGTGAGAGTGCCCGGAGATGTCGGTGGGCTGGTGTGTTCAGGCAGGGATGTCACGATCCGCAATTTTGTCTTCGAGGTGGAGGGAAATCCTACGAAGCATGTTCTGTTTTTCAAGGATGCTGAGAGGGTTACCTTGGAGAACGTTCGTGTGAGGGGGAAGATCTGGAACGAGACTGCGGGGATCTGCTTCTTAAGGGGACTGGATTTTAAGGTGAGAAATTGTTTTGTAGAGGGGATGAGATACGGCTTCATCTTTTCCACCGGGGTAAAAACGGTGGAGATGAGAGGCTGTACGGCCTTGGGATGCAAGACCGGAACCTACGTTATGGGGCAGGACGCCGAGTGTGAGGATGTCTTGATCCAGGACTGTCGCTTTATAGGCCCCGGAGGAGGAAGCGGGGAGAACGGCCACGATGGAATCCTTCTGGAGAGGACCCGCTTTGCCTTCCTCAAGAACAATCGGTGTTACAACAACGAGGAGCATGGGATCTATCTTTCCGGGTCCTATGAGGTTCAGGTTCAGGGAAACTTCTGCCTCTGGAACGGGTGGAACGGGATACAGGGAGTGCTCACCAAGGACAACCTTATATTCGGAAACTTCGCCTGTTTCAACGGGGACAACGGAATTTATCTTGACAGGGACAGCGGGTCCGTCTGCATCAGGAACAGATGCCTGAGGAACGGAAGGTGGGGAATCCTCAGGGTAAGCAGCGACGATACGGTTCTGGCCAGGAATTTGGTCCACGGGAACAAAGCAGGCTCGTACGGCCAGATGTAACTTCCGGGGAGGCTAAAATGCAAGCTTTTCTGTCGGGGGTGGAGGTCAGGTTTTACGCAGGGAGAAGGAAGGTTGAGAGGTTCCTTGCCGGAAGTCCCACGTTCGAGCTTATAGCAGGAAGGAGCAGGAAGGTAGGGAAGCTTTCGGATCTTCCCCTGTCCTACAGGGGGCTTTTCGGATGGAAGAGTTTGGGGAGGGTAGAGAGCAGATACCTGTACTCCGTGGCGGACACCTTCGTTCTCAGGATAAACCCTTCCCCGAAGATGAAGGTCAGGGTAAGGTGGAGGCTTCAGCTTGTCCACATAGGTGGGACTTCCCAGGTGGAGTGCGAGACCGGGCTTGGGGAGTTATTGCACGTGTAGTTACATGAAGATGTCGAACAAGGAGCGGCGATGGATGAGAAAATCTGCTGGGAACGACAGTCAGACGGGCGGTGGGTTCTTCGATTGACAGCTCAGAAGCGGGTAGAAATTCCTCCAGAACCAGCGGAAATTTTGCTCTACGAGAAGGAGGATTTGCCTAAAGGGTGGGTGTGCCCTAGGTGTGGTAGAGTATGGGCCTGGTGGGTATTGGAGTGTCGGTACTGCAATGCGCGGAGGTGGCGGTTGACCTGGGTGAGAGAATAGGCTTGCAGGTCGGGCTTGTCAGGATAGCATGTGCCTTATTCAGTAGAAGTAAGCGCTATCAAGGCGAGGGCTCCTGCTGCGATTAAAACCAGTGGAATGGCTGTCCTACCCGCTTCCTCTTCTTCTCCGCCTGGTGGAGGAGGTGGAGGAGGTAGCTCTTCTTCCCCCTCTCCGGTCTCCTTCATAGCTTCCTTTGCAGCTTCTATAGTTTCCCTTATTGTAGAGGCTATGGAGTATATCTCCGTGGTTATCTCTTTTACCTTCGCCCAGTTTATCTTCGCTATCTTATCGTAGAGCCAAGACCCGGCCGCTATCAGTTCAGGCAAGAATGCTACCAGAAGGATGATTCCTATTCCTGCCATCTGTATGTGCCTTATCTCCTTCTTTATCCCCCTTTCTATTTTCTCCTCTATCACAGTGGCTGCCGTGAGAAGAATTAGCAGCTCCTCAGGAGATAAGTCCTGATAGGTCTTTTGTCCTTCTAAGTAGCCATCTATGAGGTTTCTGAATACATAACTTACCGAATGAGGATAAAAAAGTCCCTCAAACACCACTTTCCTTGCATCGGCCTCGCTCATTGCATAGTGTGAGGATATGTTTCTTACGGCACCTGATATGTAGTCTCTTGCAGTTTCTAAATTGTCGGCCGGCCGTAGCGAATTTATCTCATTGCGGGCAAATCTGTCTTGCGGTGCAGATAGGTTTCCTATGGTAAGTGAGGTTCCATGTACCCTCCCTAGAAACGGCCCCCTCTGTGGATCCGAGAGGACAAGACGTTTGTAGCTACTTACCCTATAAGCTACATCGCATAGCCATCTGGCATAAGGCGCTCCTCCTATGAAATCGATCACTTGGTTAGTTTCGCGGCTTGATATGGCACGTAGAAGCTGCTCGTCTCTTGGGTATTCTAAAGGCTCTGTGTCGTACCAGGTGTAGAACCTGTCCGCCCTTTTTCTTTCATAATGGCCATACCAGTTAAGAGCAAACTCTATATCTTCTGTCGTTACGGATTCGTTGCTGGTGTGCGCCACCCTGAGTAAGGCCGATACCCAGAAATTCCATTCGTCTGAGCCGTGGTAAAACGGAACATCTGGGTTAATCGGTAGTTTGGACTCATCTAGAAATCTCCGTACTACACCTCTTGCCGTTCCTATCCTACGCTGTGTTCCCAGTGTCCCAGGAGAAGCTAAAGGGGCGTTATTAGTGCTCCTTAAATCAAATACTACCTGTCTCATATCAGGTTCGCCCTCCCCTCGCAAGGAGGAGCGCCCCGACCGCAAGGGCTATCAGAAAGAGTATACTCGGCCTAGCTTCCTCTTTTCCTTCTTCTTCCCCTTTTTCCTCTTTACCTGGAGGAAGAGAGGGCACTTCCTCTTTCTTCCCTACGGACTCATATATTCCTATCGAATTCAGAAATCTCTCTATGTCGTCCGTGTTTATTTCAGCCATCATGGTCCCTTCTCAGATGGGAATGGTGTCCACGGCTCCTTTAGGACATCTATGTTCACAGACACAGGAAATCCACGCCTGTCATGCACCACAGTGGAAAACCTCCACCAGCTTGCGCCGTGCCTGGTGCTCTTGCCCACCGCCAGATTAGCAAGTTTGGTCGCATACTCAACAAGCTGGTTCCACTGTGGGGATGGTATTTCTACCTCTTTACCTATGCTCCCTGTAGCCTCCGCTTTTAACAAGTCATCTCTCGTTATGTTAGTTATTAGTCTCTTCCATTCTACGAAAACATGCAGAGCAAAGAACACGGCCCCAGATATGGCATCATCCTTGGTTATCGTTACCTTAGGAGCATGTACAACTCCCCGTTCAAATATGCCTATGTTGTTCAGATAATTCTCGATCTCGTCTCTTGATATGACGACATCTGTGACCCCTATGTCCACAGTGCCGTCTCCAGCAAAGTGCCTTGCTGGGAGGTTTATGCTCTGTACAGCCTCCCTTACTTCCTGAAGCCAGCTAAGCTTCATAATCACCCCTCCTTCCTTCCGAACACGTACGGGACAAGCGCAAGGGCGATAAGCCACGGCCTTTGTAAGATCGCAGCAAGGCCAAGAAGTATTATCGTGGTCTGCACGCCCTTTGGAAGCTTGCCCGTCGCCTCAAGTATCGTGCTTTTCACCTCTTCTACAGCAGAGGTGAGGGTATCTATCCTCTCCTGTAGCTCCTGAATTTGCTCCTCTGTTACCGGCATGGCTACCTCGCCTTTATCATAAAGAACAGGACGATGGCCGCTATTATGAGGAGTATCGGGGAGATCACAGATTTTCCCTCATCGGATTTCTCCCTATCGGAAGGCAGGAAAATCCTTTCGGGAAGTCCGCCAGACGGACGTCCATTTCCGAGGAAAGATGTCGTATCCATCGGTTTTACCTGAGAGAACGTTATCGGTCTCATGGTTACCTCCCTGAAGCGAGAGCCGCTATCCCTATCACGAGCAATAGGGGCAAAGCACTGGGCTTCGGAGGAGGCTTAGGAGGCTTTTCCTCCGGTGGAGCTTCGTACACCTTGTTCGCCGTAAGGACGACCTTCGCCTCCATCCTCGCAGACGATCTTTCCCCGCCGAGCCTCTTGAGGAGCGGGTATTTGCTGGGGGATTCGTTGTAGCACGCTATTATGGCATCCACCAGCTTGTTGTAGTCCTCAGTCGGTATGTGCACAGGCTCGGTGAGGGGAACCGGTCCTTTTATCGCCACGCCGGACTTGGCCAGAGCGCATACGAATATGTCCGTGTATTGCTGCTTTGGAGAAGGAGCTGTTGGTAGAGTTATGGGCCTGGGTACTGTCGGGGTTATCGGCGTGGGCGTGATTTCCTCTGGTCTATAGCCACGTCTTCTCAATGCCTCTTCTACATCGTTTGCCGTTATCATAGGATGCTCGACCTCCTTCTCTTGCACGCACGAGCCATAGATGTGGCGTAAAGTATCACCCTGCGCCACACGGACCTTTCTATCACATGGTCATGTATATGCGTGCGGTACGCAGCCAGCGCACGGTCTATTCCCCAGTTGATGCACTGGGTGTCCGTGTATCTAGCCAGAACGTTGTTGTACACCCGCATCGGTGCCTCCCAGTAGCTTCAGTCGCACATCCAGCGGCGGAACGTCTTCGTTATGGTCTTGGTCTGGGAGGCGTAGTACCTGGCCCTCCTGTACGCATAGTCTATCAGGGGCCGCCACTGCGATCTTTCTACAACCTTGTCGTGTATGTACCTGCTGTAGGCCCTTAACGCATCGTCGACCCCTTTGTTTATGCACTCGGCATCCGAATACTGCCTCACCGTATAGCTGGTCTTTCTCTCCTTCAGGCCACCGGGACAGTATCCTCTGGACCTGAGGACCCTTTCCACCGCGCCGGTGTCTATTGCGCCGAGTTCATCCCCGAGGGCGGGTGTGGAGATGGTTCCATCGCCCCAGGAGCCCTGTATCTCTATCTCAGCTTCCGGGGCCATCGCCTGCCTGAACGTAAGTACACGCATATCGCACCTCCTTTATGACGGCAGAGGAACCTTTATACCCTGCTCGTTGTATATCCTTATCCCTCCTTTAACCCTCTCTATCCTGGTCTTGTAAAGCCCTGAGGTTATGACGAGCTTTATGGCCTTTGCTATCCTGGAAAGCCTCTCCTTGCTCGGCTTACCGGTTATCTTGAACGAATACACCTCGATCCCGTACAGCTTGATCGCCACCCTGGGAGGAGGCCCTATCTCGGGGGAGAACTCAAGCTGGCTTACTATGGCCTTGAATATCTTTGAAAGCTCTCCCCCTTCGCCTCCGGTGTAGGGTATGGTGAAGTCGAACGGTGGAATCTGCACGTAGTTTTCGTACTCCCACCTCAGAAGCCTCTGTTGCAAGAGACGAAGGATGATGATGAAGATTGCGATGTATATCAGTATGTTCATGCATTCCTAGAAGCTACGGTAAGGCGTGGAAGCCTAAAGGTGCTTGTTACATACTCAGGAGATCCGATGATAGCTCTAGACAACGGTGTTCCGTCTACGTATATAGTACTGTCCGCACGGCATACCCTATGTCCACCCTTCTTTACGAAGCCGATGGCGTTAGATACTATGTTAGAATCTATCTGCATGTTTATCCAGTATGCCGCAAGCCTATCAGCATCCTCGCCAGTTATCTTCTTCCCCTCGCACGCTTCCTTTTCAAGCTCCTCCTCGCTCTTTTCTCCGAAGACAAGCTCCCAAAGCTTCTTGCCGACGGACTCAAGGGCTCTCCAAATCTGACCAGCTATCTTAGCCGCCCTTTCAGCCTGCTCCTTCGTCACTCTCCTAGTCTTCCACTTTCTGGTCTTTTCATCCCAGTACTGAACTATGTACACGTTATGTTCGTAGTCCCACTTACACCGCCAGTACTTCTTCCCCATCTTCATCGCCAGCCCAAGCTCGTTTATCTCCTCCTCGGAAATCGGTGGGGATTCCTCGTACGACGGAGGCGGTGGCTTCCTTTTGCTGAGGAAGTACACTGCCGCCAGAAGCCCACCCAGTGCTAACATAAGTAGTCCTCTATCTTTCATGATCAATCCCTCCTTGCTGTTATGAGGAAGTAGGCTATAAGCCCTATGACGATCAGAGCTATCGGGACGGTAAGTCCTTTACCTGCCTTCTGTACCGCCTCTCCCGTGGACTTCGCCACGTCGGCCACATCCTTCATGTGCGTTGCGAAGACTATGAAGCCTATCGCCGTAAGTGCCCTGACTATCCACGGAAGTGCGATCTGTAGTATCGCTATCACCGCCGGCCAGGCTCCGAGTGCTTCTTCGGTCGGGATCAGGTAGAAGTCGAACCTGTATATAAACTCGTCGGGAGCCCACTTCTTCTCTATCTTCTCGTTCGCCTTCCATACCACGAACGAATACCAATCCCACCCTTCCGGTGGCCTCGACAGCTTCGGGATGAGTTCGGATATTATCTTCTCGAAGACGAAGGCGAAGGTAGATGGGATCGAGCAGTAGGTCGATACCAACTTTCCCTTGCCCCGGTATTCCCTGTACTTCTCGTTGTACCTGACCTTCACCGGGCTTTCCGGGAAGGTAAGCTGCTTTACTTCCAGCCTGTGCTCCTTGGAGACGCAGTACCCTTCCTCGGTGCACACGAACCCATCTACCTCGTACTTGAACTCCTCCCCAGGAGGTGGAAGTGGAACGGTGAGTCCTCCCTTTACCTGATTGAACGTTTCCGCCATCTTCTGGAGAAGATAAAGGAGGGGCGGCTTCCCACCGCCCCTCCCCCGTGTTTACCTGACCTCCCTCATGTACCCGATGTGCAGGAAGTGGACCTTTCCGCCTGTGGTCCCGTTGGAGATGCCTATCTGCACGTCCCCAACGGCCCTGTCGGAAAGGTCGAACCCTGCCTCGTCCCCGCTTATAAGCGGCCATTCGAGCAGGTACACGCCAGCTATATCGGAAGGAACCTCCGTCCTCTTCCTGTTGGCTATCCTGGCGTCGTACCAGTGCTCGTCGTAGTCGAGGGTGGTCTCCCTTTCAGGGACGAGGATCACACCGAACCCGGTGACGTCGGTGTCGGTCCTGTCCCCGCTGGAGTCCTCGACCATCATGAGGCTGTTGTGGAGGACGAGCTTGACTGGTACGTCGTGCCTGAGGCCGAGGTTGGTGTGCGTGGCCGTGAGGCTCACCGTGGAGCTTTCGACCCTGGGCACGAGGAGCCCATCGGGCCATATCATCTCCTCGGTCTCGTTGCCTTCGAGCACCAGCTCGTGCACCTTCACATACATCTTGGTGTTGCTGGTGTCTATCGTGTAGCCGGTGCCGAGGCTTGAGGCGCTTCCCCACTTGATCTCAAGTTGCGGGTTGGAGAGCCTCACGGTAGGGATGACGACCGTGGGATCGAAGGGGACCGAAGGATAGTACCCGAGGTGTATCTCGAAGACCGTCCTTACAGTTGCGGTGCTCCCGGCGGAAGGAAGGCTGTCCAGGGTTATCGCTCCCCTGTGGCGGAAGTAGGTCCAGTACCACCACAGCCTTCCGTCGGACACGTTGAAGTAGGTGTCCCCTGCGGCCGTCACCCTTGCGCTGGACACCAGACGCTGTAGGGCGTCGGTGTTAGCGCTTACAGTGTTGGATGCTGTTATCCTCGCCTGAAGCACGCAGTCTATCTGCGTTATGTAGCCGTGCTTCGGGAGGTTGACGGTCTTGGTGGTGTTGGCCGCGTAGTCTATACTATCCGAGAGCACGAAGGTGTTATACCTCATCTTGTGCACCTCCTTTCTTTATGTCCTGGGAGGAAGGTTGATGGAGGCTATCCTCCTCCTTATCGACTCGGTGGGAGAAGGAACCTCAGTAAATCCTACCTCCTCGACGGCAGGCGGAGCCTCGATCTCCCCTATAGCGCCGTGCTGACCCGGAGGACCTAACTCGCTAGCAGGACCCTCTCCACCGCCTCCCTCAGACTCCTCCTCCTTCACAAGCCCAACCCTCTTGAGACCTTCGTCGACGTAGTGCCTTATCTTCCTCTGGAGGTCTATAGACTGGTCTGCCGCCTGGACGAGGGAAGCGAGAACCAGAGCGTTCTTCATATCCTCGCCGAGGATCTCCCCCACCTGCCTTATCTTGTCGAAGGCGACGGCAAGACCACCCCCGGAGATGAGAGCCGAGACGTCTACCCCGGCCTGTTCTCCTCCAGGAACCACCTTCTTGAGGGCTTCCACGAGACCTCCGGTTGTAGCAAGAGCTGTCTCCAGAAGGAGCATCTTGCCTACGGGAAGCCCTGCGATCTCCACCCTCCCTATCCTGTTGAGGTACGGAGCCAGACTGAACGCCATGACTTACACCTCCTTCTTTTGGGTTTGGTGGCGAGGGGACGAGCCGTCCGAACCAAAAAGGGCGAGGGGAAAGTTCGGACGTGCGCTGTCCCCTCGCCCTTTGTCTCCGGGTAAAATATAATAGGGTCTCCGCAAATTGTCAAGCAAGAATGCTTGACTTTTCGGTTCGGATGTGTTATCTTCTCCATAGAACCTCCGCGGAGGTTCCGTCTGAAGCCTTGATTTTAAAGGAAGAGATGGATGGCGGGTGAGTACGTATGCGACGTATGCGGCAAGACCTTCAAGACCGAAAGGGGCCTCATCACCCACAAGGGGAAGGCCCACTATTCGGAGAAAAAGTACAAGTGTAGATACTGCGGTAAGGCGTTTTCGAGTCCTGGGGAAGTGGACTGGCACATACGCATGGTCCACTTCGAGGACGAGATGAAGAGGGCAGTAGAGGAGGCATTGGCCGGGAGGGGGCCTTACCAAGAGGCTCTTCCCCGTGAAAACGAAAAGGAGGGGGAAATGGCCGCGGAACTCAACGAGACTTACCTGGACA
>Ga0180301_10002901_pt1 | contig 13453 bp, 14 predicted proteins | sample GuaBasSediGuay16_FD_121797 | JGI IMG/M metagenome (GOLD analysis project Ga0180301, IMG submission 121797) | Subseafloor sediment microbial communities from Guaymas Basin, Gulf of California, Mexico - Guay16, Core 4569-2, 12-15 cm | ecosystem: Environmental > Aquatic > Marine > Hydrothermal...
TAATTATGGTATATTCATGGTTAAAAATATTAACATCGAAGGCAATAAAAAAGTCAGAGTATATGAGACCCTTAAGAGGCGCATAATTGAGGGTACGCTTTCTCCGGGTCTTCCCATCAATGAGGCGGATTTCGCCAGAGAACTCGGCGTCAGCAAGACTCCAATACGGGAAGCTCTTCGCCAACTGGAGAGGGACGGCTTTGTGGAGAATACGCCAGGCCGTGGCTCGATAATTTCTCACATAACTCCCTTGGATATTCACGAGATAATTGAGCTAAGAGAGATAATCGAGACAGGAGCGGCAAAGCGTGTTGCCCGACTTCAACGTAATAAAGAAGAGTTAAAAAAAAAGAGAGAGGAGCACAAGCAGCTTCTTAAAGATGAGAAAAAAAGCTATCAATACGTTTACGACTGGGGCGATTGGGAGGATATCCATCTTTCCATCATAAGGGCTGTGGGCAATCAGACATTGCTTAAAATGTACAACGGTCTACTCGATCGCATTAAGAGGATAAGAAATCATTTCGGAAGGCGTTTCACCCAGAGACGTCTTCAGGAAATCATCACAGAACACATAGAAATTATGGATGCGATTCTCGAAGGTGATCCCGTTCATGCGGAAGAGGCAGTGGAGAAGCATCTCCAGAATGCCGGATCCTTCATCATGGGTCTGTCTGTTAATCCAAAGGGGTAAGCCGATGGTGCACGTATACACGAGAGTGGCAAGAGCGAATCGCAGGTTGATTGATGCATTTGCAGGTCTCGGAGCCGCCACAGTTTACGAGGCTTCCGGACGTAAAGGCTCGGTTGATCCGCAAATAAAGCCCCTGGCCAGGGGGATTAAGCTTCTCGGCACTGCTATCACTGTCCAGTGCCATCCAAAGGACAACCTGATGCTGCATAAGGCTCTTCAGATTGCAGAGAAAGGCGATGTTATTGTTGCCTCCACACAGGGCTATCCCGAAGCAGGTTACTGGGGTGGGTTGATGACCAGGTCGGCCGTTGCCAGGGGATTGGGTGGGCTTGCCATCGACGGGTGTGTACGCGACAGCGAGGAGATTATTGAACTTAATTTCCCCGTTTTCTGTCGCGGTACCTGTATAAGGGGCACTACCAAGGGGGTGCTCGGATACATAAATCATCCAGTTTTATTTGGAGATGTTGTGGTCAATCCTGGAGATCTCATTCTTGGTGATGATGACGGCCTGGTTGTGGTAGCAAGGGAAAAAATAGAAGCTGTCCTTAAAGCTTCACAGGACAGAGTGGCAAAGGAAGAGGAGAAGGCTCGGGCACTTGAAAGTGGAGTAAGTAGTGTAGAGTTAAACAGGCTGGACGAAGTTTTTAAATCCTTAGGGCTTTCGGAGGACTAATTGTGAGGGTCAAAGCAGACCACCTTAAGAAGATCGGACTTTCCCTACTGCAATCTGCAGGCGTTGCTTACCAGGAAGCCCTTATTGTGGCCGAAAACCTGGTGGAGGCGGAAATGCGCGGTGTACCGACACACGGTATCAATATGCTTCCTACAATTATCCAGCGAATCGAGCATAACCAGATAGAAGTGCCTACGAAATTGAAGGTGATAGCCGATGAGAAGGCGATCACTCACATCGATGGAGGCAATGGATTAGGGCAGGTGGCAGCCACGGAGGGGATGGGTCGTTCGATTGAGAAGGCACGGGAGTTTGGGGTGGGGTTATCCCTTATACGCAACACCAACAATATTGGGTTGCTGGCACTCTATTCCCTGATCGCTACGGAAGAGAAGATGATTGGTGTATGCATGTGCAACGGTGCTGCATCGATGGCCCCCTGGGGCGGAGCGGAGCCGTTCTTCGGTACCAACCCCTTTTCAATTGCCGCTCCCACAGGCACGGAGGAAACCGTTGTGCTTGATATGTCTACTGCTGTAGCAGCACGGGGGAAAATCAGGCGAGCTGTCAGGATGAAAGAACCGATCCCTTACGGTTGGGCGCTCGATGAGAGAGGTGTACCTACCACCGATCCCGAAGAGGCATTGAAGGGGACACTGGTACCCATAGGAGAGCATAAAGGCTATGGAATGGCTTTTTTTATAGACTTAATTTGTGGTTTGTTATCGGGTTCTGCCTACGCCCGGGCTGTGCGCACATTTCACAGACCGGAGGGCCCCACCGGAGTGGGCGTTATGACCATGGCAATCGATATAAGTCGCTTCATGCCCATAAGCCGTTTTGCAGAGTTGATGAACGAGCATATTCGAGCGATTCGCAGTTCTACCAAGGCAAAGGGGCACGAGAAGATTTACCTTCCGGGGGAGATCGAAACAGAAAATATGCGCTTAAGCCGAGAGCAAGGAGTGGAGATAGATCTTCCCGTATCACTATCTATCGATTCACTTCTTAAGAAGATGGGTATGTCCATACGAATCGAGGAAGGAGAGATCAAGGAATGAACAAGATCCTTAAGGTAAACACACGCACGAACGATATCCGGATGATTTCCTGTTCTGAAGAAGAGCTGTATTGGGGAGGTCGCTCATTCATTGCCCATCATTTTTTACATAATGTAAATCCCTTGTGTGATCCTTTTGGAAGAAATAACAAACTTATCATAGCTTCCGGACTGCTGGGGGATACACCGGTTACCACAGCCGGACGTCTCTCCCTGGGAGGTAAGAGTCCTCTCACCGGGGGAATAAAAGAAAGCAATGTTGGTGGTGCTGCCGGTAAGAGAATGGCCAGGCTGGGATTAAAGGCGGTGCTCTTAGAAGATGCCCCGGATAATCCACAGTCTCGTATTTTGTTTATAAAGAAAGATCATGCAGAACTGATCGAGGCACCGGAGATTAAGGGTAAAGGGAGTTATGAGACACTTAAGATACTCAGAAACAGGTACGGCGATCACACAGGTCTGCTATGCATAGGGCCTGCAGGGGAGATGGGTCTTGCTGGAGCCTGTGTAGCCACGACCGACCGTAGTGGAGTGCAGTTAAGGGTAGCAGGACGAGGTGGAATGGGAGCGGTTATGGGGTCAAAGGGTATTAAAGCGGTTGTATTCGATGACGGGGGAGCGAAGGCTTCCGAACCCTTTGACCGTAAGGCTCTGGCCAAAGCAAGCCGTGAGGTTAACAGAATCCTGCGTGAAGATCCCAAGACCGAAAATCGGCACAACTTTGGTACTCCTGCGGTAGTCTCGGTGTGCAACGCTCTGGGTATTCTACCCACTGGAAACTTCCGCTCCGGGCAATTCGAGCAGGCGGATGCAATCTCCGGAGAAACAATCGCCGATCTGATCGACCGGCGTGGAGGCGAAGCAAGAAAGGGACTACCCTGTGTTGAGGGATGTGTTATCTCCTGTTCTAATGTTTTCGCCGATCCTTCCGGTAAAGCTATAGTCGCCTCCCTGCAATACGAGAACATCGGGTTATTGGGATCCAACTGCGGCATCGGAGATGTAGATGCAATTGCAGAGCTTAACTACATCTGTAACGATGTAGGTCTCGACACCATAGAGACAGGTGCAGCAATCGGTGTTGCCATGGAAGCAGGTATCATTAACTTCGGTGATGCTGAAGGAGCGAAGGGTATTCTCCGCCAGGTGGGCGAAGGAACCCCTCTGGGCAGGATTATCGGGAGCGGGGTTGTAACCACTGGACGGGTTCTGGGTGTACGCGGGATACCGGCTGTAAAGGGTCAGGCTATACCTGCCTACGATCCCAGAGCTTTAAAAGGGATAGGCGTAACTTATGCCATGTCTCCCATGGGGGCAGACCACACGGCCGGAAATGCTCTTGAGACGGCAAAGAGCCACGATCCGCTCAGCCGCGAAGGGCAGATAGAGATATCTTTCAGGCTTCAAATCCGAGCTGCCTTTCTTGACAGTGCCGGTGTCTGTCTTTTTATTCGTCCAGTCTTTGTCAAGGACCCCTCACTGGCAGCCAGACTGCTCAATGCCAGATACGGATGGGATTGGAGCTATCGGGATGTCCGTAATATGGCCATTGAATGTCTTAGCGCCGAACGTGAGTTTAACCGGCTTGCAGGTGTCTCTGATAATCACTGTGATGTTCCTGAGTTCATGCGTACTGAGCCACTGCCTCCTAACAACACGGTGTTCGATCTACCAAAAGAGAAGTTGGACAAAATCTGGAAAGTTCAATTACCGGAGGATGTGTTTTGATAAAAAAGGTAGAACAGGGAGTGCTAAACAAACAAGTTAGTATTGTAACAGGGGCTTCCCGCGGCATCGGAGAGGCAATCGCCAGACATTTTTTTAAGGAAGGCGCCAGATTGGTACTGCTCGACTTAGTCGAAGAAGGTCTGTACAGAGTCGCAAATAGCCTGGACCCTTCGGGTGATAGTATCCTGTGCTTCCAGACAGACATAACCGTAGAAGAGGAAGTGCATAAGGCCGTTAGCCGGACTGTGGAAAGATTAGGAAGGATAGATATTCTTATTAATTGTGCGGGTATTCTTAAGCACCTGCCCATTGAGCAAATGAGTCTGGAAGATTTTGAATCCGTTCTGCGAGTCAATCTTACCGGCACCTTCATCGTATGCAAAGCGGTGATTCCGTTCATGAAAAAGCAGGGCAGAGGCAAAATTGTTAATATTTCTTCCCTGGGAGGACGCACGGGACGACCTGGAGTTGGGGTCAATTATGCCGCCTCCAAAGCCGGAATCATCGGGCTTACGCAAACGCTGGCCCGCGAGGTTGGACCGGATGGTGTTTATGTAAATGCAATCGCCCCAGGACCTATTCTAACCCAATTGACACGTCAGGTACCTTCCGAAGTTTTTGCAAAGTGGAATGTAGGACGTGCGGTTAATAAAGATGGGCTGCCTGAGGATGTAGCCCGGGCGGCGCTTTTTCTGGCTTCGGATCAATCCGACTGGATTACCGGTGTAACACTAGATGTAAACGGCGGGATTTTTATTACTTAAGCATATTATGGGAGGATAATATGTCTAAAGCAATAGCGGTTCACATAAAGGATGTGAAGGGAGAAAGGCGGGATCCGCCACGGGTCTCATGGATACTGGTATCGGAGAAGACCGTGGGAGCTAAAAACCTTGCAGTGGGGATAAATGAAACCGCACCAGGCAGTATGGTACCTGAACATAAGCACGATGCAGAGGAAGAGGTGATGCTCTTTCTTTCGGGAAGGGGGAAGTTCGTAACCCAGGATCAGGAGATTCCCCTCGAACCGGGTGTGTGTGTTTACAATCCACCTGGGGGTAAACATAAGATCGTTAACACCGGAGACGAGGTTTTGCGATTCGTATGGATATATTCACCTCAGTTGCAGAGCCACAGGAAGCAATAGAGAAAGATGATGGAAGGAGAATGATTATGTCGAAGTGGAAACTTCCGCCCGAAGGCGGCCATATGGAGAAGCCGTCAAAAATCTACTACCAGACCATGACTAAAAAGGATGTGGAAGAAAGGCTCAAAGTGAACGACATAATACTGATACCTCTGGGTTCAACGGAAAACCATGGTGATGGTCAACCCTACGGTGAGGATACCTTTATAGTAACCCGAATGTCGGAGCTGATCGCACAGAAAACAGGCTGTACTGTTTCGGAGCCGGTATGGTTCGCTTCGCATCCCTTCTCCCATCTTGGGCAGAAAGGGACAGTACCTATCCCGGATGAGGTAAACTCGGCCTATATACGTGCACTAATAAGCGGATTCTGGAACACCGGTTTTCGGAAACAGATCTATATAGGAAGCCATGGCCAGGAGTACATCATTCCTTCTGCAATTCAGGAGTGGGGGAAGAAATACCAGGTTCCCGCAGTAATAATCTTTCTTGATGTGCCCAAGATCATGGGAGATGGTCTTAAAGATAAAGCCCATGGAGGGCCCTTTGATACTCCCTTCAGGCATGGAGATGAGGCGGAAAACTCCATCTGTCTGGCACTCTTCCCCGAGTTTGTTCAGATGGAAAACGTGGTGGATACGAAAACCTGGGGATTTTTACCCGAGGGGCATATCGATAAGGGCGGAGATATCTACAATTATCCCATACCGGGCCAGAGCCACATCGGTGGTGGTGGAGTAGAGTTTGCCGTTTATCCCGAGGGTGTTTTAGGCAAGCCATCACTGGCAAAGGCTGAGAAGGCCTACAAAGCAATAGAGACTTTTCTTGATTATGTAGTTCGGCTTCACAACGATATTCTCGAAAAGTTTCCCCCTGGTGTTCTGCCCGAAGCAAAATACATGACTCAACGGGACAAGGAGGAGATAGAGAAATTGTTGAAAGGCCCTTCTGACGGAGGCAAGCACATATACACCATTGCATGGCCGCCATGAGGTGAGAGGGGCATATTGTGGCAAAACGAAGCGTTGCTTCATAATAAATTTTTTTAATTGAAGAGGTACGAAAAATGAAAAAAATCGTAACCGCATTTATTTTACTAATGGTTGCATCCGCATTCATCTTTGCAACAGGGCAGGCGGAGAAGCCCGAAATACCAGATACTGTGCAACCTTCACCTGGGAAAGCCCAGTATGTGCTTAAACTGGCACATGCAGATGCGACGAACATCTATACATCCAGAAAACATACCCAGAGTGTGGCCTTTGCCAACCTTGTTAATGCAAGAAGCGGAGGGAGAATAGAGGTACAGGTCTATGGAGCCGGTGCCCTGGGCGGTGAAAGGGAGTATGTTGAAGGGATAAAGGCAGGAACGATTCAGGCTGGAATAGCCTCCGGTGTTATGGGCGGCTTTTTTCCTCCTGCAATGGTAACAGACATACCCTACCTGTTTCCATCGGCCGCTGTTGCCTGGGAAGTTTTGGATGGGCCGGTGGGAGATGAGCTCAGAGCAAGTTTGCTAAAAGAAACTGGAGTTAGATGCCTATCCTTCGCCGAAGTGGGTTTCCGGCATTTCACCAATAATGTAAGACCAATCAAAAAACCCGATGACCTGAAAGGATTGAAAATTCGGGTTATGGAAACTCCTCTCTTCGTTACCCTGGTAAAATCACTTGGAGGAATTCCAACACCTATCGCCTGGCCCGAAACATATACAGCACTGCAAACCGGAGTAGTTGACGGTCAGGAAAATCCCGTACCGGTCATTCTGGTTGCAAACTTTCCGGAAGTACAAAAATACGTAACCCTGGACGGACATGTTTACGGTGTAGACTGGTTTCTCATAAACGAGGATTTCTTCCAGAGTCTTCCTTCTGATCTTCAATACATTATACTTGACTCTGCAAGGATAAGCTCAGGTGTCGGTAGAGGTGTTCAGAATGCACTAAATGCCACGGGGATAACCCAGCTTAGAGAAAAAGGAATGGAAGTCTATGTTCCAACAGAGGCCGAAAGGGAGCTCTTCAAGAAGGCAACACAGGCTCCGGTAATAGATTGGCTTAAGACAAAGATAGATGCAGCACTCATCGATAAGTTCATGAATGAGGTTGATAGAGTAGTTAGGGAGGCAAAATCGGAACTTAGATAGAGCTTTCAGTTTTCGGCTAAGGGAAGGAAGGTAAATCTATACCTTCTTTCCCCTTTATACAAAGTGGAGACAGTGTATGGGTATTATAAAGCTGGTTAGGATAATGCTTAAATATATCGAAAACAGTATAAAAGTTGTAATCTTTTTACTTTTATCTGTAATGATTGTAAATCTGGCGATTAATGTTTTTACACGATACGTGTTCAAGTTCCCGATCATCTGGGCGGAGGAGTTGGGACGTTACATGATGGTATGGTTCGCGTTCCTGGGAATGAGTATTGCTATAAGAGACGGAGATCATGTAAAAATAACATTTATAAGAAAACTCTTTCCCCGGGTAGTGCAGAAAGCTGTTTACCATCTTTGCAGCATTATAATGCTGATCTTTATGATTATGGTGCTGCGCAAATCATTTTCCCATATGTCGACACTTGAAGGACAGATATCTCCCGCAATGCAAATACCGATGGCTGTACCATATTTATCCGTTCCAGTAGGTATGATAATGATGATTCTACAGATTTTTCACAGATATCTGTATTTAAAAGAAGTGGATGACGCCATTTGTAGTGATTAGATTCATCTTGATTAACAGGAGATCGTAACCAAAGATCATGATAATAGGATTGATTGCATTAGTGTTATGTTTGATTATTGGTGTACCCATTGCATTTAGTATTGGCTTCTCTTCTTTGGTGTTTCTATTAGTAAGCAAAAACATTCCGTTGACCCTGATTGCACAAAGGATGTTTACTGGTCTTGATATATTCCCCTTTATGGCCGTTCCCTTTTTCATTCTGGCCGGTGAATTGATGAACAAGGCGGGAATTACAAAGAGGCTTGTGAGTTTTGCAGATGTTCTGGTAGGTCATTTCAAAGGCGGTCTGGCTCATGTAAACATAGTAACAAGTATGTTTTTTGCTGGAATTACCGGATCTGCTGTAGCCGATACCTCGGCTATAGGTTCGATGCTTATTCCTGCCATGGATGAGCAGGGTTATGACAAAGATTACAGTGCCGCAGTAACCGTTTCCTCTTCTGTTATTGGTCCCATCATTCCTCCCAGTATCCCCATGGTTATATTTTCACTAATAAGCGGTACTTCAGTAGCCGCTCTTTTTTTATCGGGAGTCATTCCTGGTATCCTGCTGGGATTCGGGCTCATGCTGGTGAGCTATATCTATGCACATAAAAGAAATTATCCGAAGAATGAAAAGGCTGCAACCCTTCTGCAAATTACAAAGGCTTTTGTAAAAGCGATAATACCTCTGTTGATGCCGATTATCATACTCGGTGGGATATTAAGCGGAGTTTTTACTGCAACAGAAGCGTCTGGAATTGCCGTCGTTTACGCTCTTACGATAGGCTTTCTTGTCTTAAGAGATCTCAATTTCCAGAAGTTAAAAGAGGCATTCATCTCCACAGCAAAAACAACGGGAATAGTTTTTCTGGTTATCGCCTGTGCCAATATTTTCAACTGGATCCTGGCAATAGAGCAGGTACCGCAGAGGTTAACAGCGGTTGTGTCAGAACATGTACAAAATCCTATCGTATTACTGCTTTGGATAAACATTATTCTGCTGTTCCTGGGTACCTTTGTGGAAGGTACTGCGGCGATGATCATTACTGTGCCTGTACTGATACAAATCACCGCTCCTTTCGGAATAAGCCCGATAACATTGGGTGCAATTGTTGTCTTGAACTTGATGATAGGGTTGATCACCCCACCCGTGGGCTTATGTCTCTTCGTTGCCTGCGGCATAACAAAGCTCAGTATAGAAAGAATCTCAAGGGCCGTTATACCATTTCTCGCCATCGAGATAGTAGTATTGTTGATAACCACATATCTGAGACCGGTAACTTTATGGTTGCCCAGGTTGTTCAATTACATCCGATGAATGGAGGCATAAGTACGTCATGTATGATAAGAAAATCCGCATCGCTTCGATCGGTGCAGGAATGATTGGGCGTGTACATGCGGAGATTCTTGCACGTATGGAGCAGTGCGATTATTCAGGATTGGCCGATGTGGATTTGGACACCAGAAAAACAGCAAGTGCTCTTGGTGTTAAATACTACGAAGATTACAGAGAGATGATTGATAGAGAACGCCCAGATGGTGTTGTTGTTTCTGTTCCAAATGAGCTCCATGCTACAATCGGGTGCTTTTGTATGGAACAAGGGGTGAACGTTTTTATGGAGAAACCCATTGCATCAACGATCGAAGAAGCGGAAAGACTGGTAAGAAGTGCCAGTGAAAACAATGTAAAACTACTCATCGGTCATCACAGAAGGTTTAACCCAATGGTTGTCGCTACAAGAGAGCTGATACGCAAGGGTGAGCTGGGTGATATAGTAGCTATCTCGGTGCTCTGGGGTATGTACAAGCCGGATGAGTATTTTGATGCAGGCCCCTGGAGAAAGAAGAAGGGCGGTGGTCCTATTCTTATAAACACGATCCATGAAATAGATAATCTACGGTTTATATATGGCGAAATTGAACGAGTATATGCAGAGGTGAGTAATAAAACACGTAAGTTTGAGGTTGAAGATACTGTTTCTCTAACTGTCAGGTTTAAAGATGGAGTTCTTGCTTCCGTGTTGATGACTGATACGGTGCCATCTTTGTGGGCTTATGAGGCTACAATGGGTGAAAATGATTTTTTCTATCATACGAAGGGTGATATTTATCACTTTTTAGGCAGTAAGGCATCATTAACGTTTCCGGGGATGGTAAAGGTCTATTATTCAGATCCGAAAAAGATGGGATGGCAGTACCCCTTGACAACAGAACAACTGAATATAAGAAGCAGAAATCCTTATCCGGAACAGATGAAACATTTCTGTAGAGTAATAAATGGAGAAGAACAACCTCGAACAAGCGGTGAAGATGCGCTCAGAACATTGTGTGTAACCCTGGCGATACTAGAATCTGTAGAAAAAAGAAATCCTGTAACAATCGAATATTGATTACAGGAATTAAGACAAGTTTTTTAAGATAAAATGTGGATATTTAAAAATAGGTTACAGTCTGGAGGTTATCAATGAAAGCAATAGTCAAAGCAGACATGAAAGCAGGTTCGTATGAAGTTAAAGACATTCCGATCCCTGAACCAGAACCCAGCGAATTGCTTATCCAGATCAAGGCTACAGGACTTTGTTACACCGATATGTCGATTTTGAAAGGCGAATATAAAGGAAGAAAGCCTGTACCGTTACCCATTATTATGGGGCATGAGGGAGCAGGTATCGTTGCCGGCGTTGGAGAAGAGGTAAGTGGATTTAAGGTCGGACAAAGGGTAGGTTTCGAGGCTTTAGACGGATGCGGAAAGTGCTATAATTGTAGAACAGGCAATAAAAATATGTGCACTGATTGGAACCATATTGGAATTACCCGTGATGGAACTTTCGCCGAATATATGATCATTGCCCAGACACTGGTTCACCCGTTACCCGATACTGTAGATTTCGCAGATGCAGCCCTGCTCGAACCATTGAGTCTGGTGGTAAGATCCCTCGAGCATGTAAAACCTGTAATCGGGGAAAGCGCTGTAATAGTAGGGCCTGGTTCAGTCGGACTGCTTCACCTGCAGGCTCTTGCTGCTGCCGGTGCATCAAAACTCATTGTGGTGGGTCTGGATGTTGACAGGATCAGGTTTGGGATTGCCGAAAAACTGGGAGCAACTCATATTGTTAATGCGAGCAGAGAGAATACAATCGATGCTGTTCTGGATATAACTGGAGGGCGAGGCGCAGATATTGTAATAGAGACAGCCAGCTCTCCAATAGTATGGGATTTTCTCCTCGATATTGTGGCTTCTAAAGGGCGTATTTCATCGTTTGGCCTTTATCCCGAATCAAGCTTCAAACCACTTGCACTTATTCGAAAGGGTGTAACCATCTATGGAGATGTGGCTTTTTTACAGAGACACTTTGTAAGAGCTATCGGCTGGCTTGAATCAGGAAAGGTATCCGGACAGTCTCTTGTAACAAGGAGATTTTCACTGGATCAGGCGGAAGAGGCCTTCGAAGCATTCAGACAAAAAGAGACCGTGAAATGCCTCTTTGAACTTTAATTCTGAGTGAATCTGTGGTAATATAAACCTATTATATTCTGTTGAAGAAGGGCTGAAAGGGTAATGAAGCACATTGCGGTCATTCACGGTCCAAACTTAAACATGCTTGGCAAGCGTGAAGTAGGTATTTACGGAGGGAAATCGATGGAAGATATCAACGCTTCCGTTCTTGCCGAAGCTGAAAGGCTAAACGTTACCGTTGAGTTTTACCAATCGAATGGGGAAGGGGATTTGGTAACCTTCATCCAAAAATGCAGGGGAAGAGTGGGGGGTATAATACTTAACGCCGGAGCCTACACTCACTACTCTGTAGCACTTCGTGATGCCATAAGTGCTGCAGAGGTTCCCACGGTGGAAGTTCATATTTCAAATATATATAAGAGGGAATCCTTCCGACACATCTCCATGATTGCACCTGTTTGTATTGGACAAATCTGTGGCTTCGGCCCTTACAGCTATATTTTGGGATTACGAGCATTGATAGAAGGCAGGCTGGATTCCTGGTTGGTATAATACTACGTTGGTGAGAAGTTTGCATGACCATTCGGGACAACCGAAACGGTCGGATTTCCCAGAATCAAGGGGTAGCTTAGATTTCCGGAGGAACATGGTTTGGAGAAGAAAAAGAGATTTCTTGTTGTATCGGGGCCCAATCTAAATCTCCTGGGAACGCGCAAAATTTCCATTTACGGAGAGGGTTCGCTGGATGATATACATAAAGGATTACAGCAGCGTGCCGAGGAGCTGAACGTAACCGTAGAATGCAAACAGTTCAACAGTGAGGGTGCGATCATAGATTGTCTCCAGGAAGCGCCCGGCCGTTTCGACGGTGTGATAATCAATGCGGGTGCCCTGGCTCACTACAGTTACGCACTGCGCAGTGCTATAGGCGCCATGCTTCTGCCATGTGTGGAAGTTTTTATATCCAATGTGCATGCCCGGGAAGAGTTCAGGCACAAGTCGGTTATAGCTCCTGTATGCGTAGGAGTAATCGCAGGTTTCGGGAAAAAGAGCTACCTTCTGGCTCTAGATGCCCTGGTAAACCTAACCGGTGTATAGACGAGGAAAAGGATCTATGAGTGTACTATGGGGAAAAATGGTTACTAATTTACTGGAAGTTGAGCGGGCCGGATTGGATGGTTTTGATTTTGTTCAGACAGTAGATGATTTTATCGTACACCTAAAAGATGAGGATAAAATTCAACTTAAAGAGCAAATCCAGGAAAACGGTATACCTTTTATGGTCTGTACAGTTCCTTTACCCGGCGATGTAAGAGTAACACAGAAAGGATTTAATCTCTACCTCTGGATCGAGGAGTTAAAAAAATCTATAGGACTACTGGCTGAGCTGGGATGCAGCAAATTGGTATGGAACAACGGGAGGGCGCGGGTACTACCCGTAGAAGGGGAGGTAAGCGATTTAAAAGAACAGGTGCTTCAGTTTTTGTTTATGCTCTGTGAAATTGCCATGAATTTTGATATGGCTGTGTTGGTAGAACCACTCGGCCCATGCCGCACCAACTTTCTAAATACTATAGAAGAGATTGATGATTTTCTCTCCCGGGCAGGTAAAGACAATCTGTTATCAATGGTCAGTCTACGGGAAATAGATCATATAGGGCTGTCTCTCCCGAATTTAGGCAGGTACATCTATCTCATCGATCACATTCAGATGGAAAATCCTCAAAGGTCCGAAAAAACTAGGTTTTGCCCCCGTCCGAACGACGGCTATGATTACAGTCCCTTTGTAAAAACACTGGAAGATATGGGGTATTCTTCAACTGTAAGCCTGCCAACCGATGCAGATGCCGATGGGTTGGCCTTTTGCCGCAGTTTGTGGGGTGAATGATTTTATACCCGGTATTTTCTTAACCCAACGATCCTCGTAAGTATTGACAACAAGAATAAAATGGATAAAGATTCGGA
>Ga0180301_10002902_pt1 | contig 13452 bp, 13 predicted proteins | sample GuaBasSediGuay16_FD_121797 | JGI IMG/M metagenome (GOLD analysis project Ga0180301, IMG submission 121797) | Subseafloor sediment microbial communities from Guaymas Basin, Gulf of California, Mexico - Guay16, Core 4569-2, 12-15 cm | ecosystem: Environmental > Aquatic > Marine > Hydrothermal...
GCTGGAAACTCCGAAGTAATCTTCTCTAAAAATTCATCAAACTCTTCTCTTTTTACTTCTTACGGTAGAGACGTTATCTCTGAACTAAGAGAGGTATTCGGACATCAAGTCTTCGACACTGTGATTACACGCACTATCAAGTTTGCTGATGCTTCCGTGGCGGCTGAACCAATTTTGAGCTATGCACCAAAAAGCGAAGCCGCAGAGCAATATCGTAATCTCGCTAAGGAGGTACTATCTTATGTCAAAGAAACAAAGAGTTAAAGGTAAAGGCGCTGATATCTTCTTTTCCGAAGAACAAGAGAAAACTGAGAAAAATGAAGAACTGGTGACAAAAGCAACGTTTTACTTCACTCAAAGCCAACTCGACGCATTGGAGAAAACTGTGTTCCTACTCAGTCAGGAACACAGAATCAAGTCTAACAAGTCAGAAATCATGCGCATCGCCTGTGAGGAAATTACTTCTGACTTCCTAAAAAACAGGAAAAACAGCAAACTCTACGAGAGACTCGCAAGCTTGTGATGGCACATCTCTTACTCATATCTATATGTTTATATGTTACTCCATGCTACTGATTTCCTGTAAGATTCTTGATAAAAGCCTATCTCTGATAGAGCTTCTATGGAAGATTTTCCACAGGCAGACAGGTCTACTCCTGCTAACTGCTTGTCTACGAAAAAATCTATTTCTTTACGAATCTCTTTTAAACTTACAAAGTTACCTTCGGAGAATCGAATCGCTCCTATTGTTGTTGTACAGCCTTTTATTACTGAGATGTTTTTCCATAAGTCACTTTCTCGCTTCTTTTCTCGAACCTTTCCTGTTACAGACCCGAAAAACTCTCTTACTCCCATAACTTTTTCCCAAAACAGCGTCCGGGTCCTTAGGGTGGTGTTTTCGTTGTCAAGCTCTCGCATTGATAGCCATTCTTCTGTCAGATACCTCCAGATGTCTCCTTTGACCTGCTTAAAATCATCAAAACTCTCTACACCAAACTCTCTTAATATTTTCCTATTAAGCTCAAACTCTATTCGCCAAACTTCCTCTCCTTCTTTTACATCGTCCCACATCTCATACATGTAGTCCTTGTGATGGACTTTTATCTCTTCAGTTTTTAAGTAGACTTTACCTATTATATCTCCTTTTCCAAAGGTGAAGCCTGTAAACTTGCCGTTTTCCTCATAAATGGCTCTGTGGCCGGCTTTGGACACAAACTTATCGTAATCTTCTCTTGTTAGATTAGCGCCAACCAAATCACAGTATATCTCTACTTTGGACACCTTCTCTTCTTTTATTTTACCAAAGTTAGAAGATACAAAATTTCTAACTTTCTCTACTGCAGATTCTACTCCATTTTCTAAAATAAAAAGGGAGTTCAATCTTACATAGACAGAAGGATGTGGGAGGGAGGAAGAAGAAGAGACCTTTATTCGCAGGTCACTGTTTGAAAGAACATACGCGTATACTCCTTCGCCTGATGCTTTCATATTGAACGTATAATCTCCTATATCGAAAAGATAATCTCCATCCCCTCCTTCTTCTAGCTGCTGCACGGCTTTCTCCTTCGCACTCTCTAAGCGATTAAGCACTTTTTCCTCGACATCGACGTAGAAACCGTAGTATAATATATCGATTCCAGATGCCACTGCCTTAATTTCTTTTTCATCCGAGAAGTTTTTGGAATCAGCGGTGAAATTAGCACCCCCTATGTTATAAGACCTGTTATCTTGGGGGGCGCTTTTTTTACTGTCTGAACAACCTTCGTCACCTGAACAATCCTTACTACCAGAAGATTCTGTTTCCTTACCTAATTCTTCTAAGGAAATTCCTTCCTCAGAAGCCAGCTTTTTTAAAAGTAGAATAGATTTCTTCCCTGGACTCTTTTGCCCACTTTCCCATTTAGATACAGTTGAGTTGTCTCTTCCTAACTTCTCTGCAAATTCAGTCTGGCTCAAGGAAAGCTTCTCTCTTAATGCTAATATTGTATCAGAAGAGATTTTGTCTTCTTTTTGTTCCGAAGATATGAACTCTTCTATATCTTTTTTGATATCTGTAAAAGCCAATAAAGTTAGAAACTTTTGAGACATACCGCAAGGTTTTTGCTTGCCTGTTTCCCAATTCGATATGAGCACCCGTGATGTCCCCATAACCTTTGCTAGTTGGGCCTGTGTTAAGTTGTGTTTCTTCCTAAATGCCCTAATCGTATCTTTATCCCATTCCATGAAAATCTCCTCCTTTGACTATATGTTACGCATATTTACCTCACAAGTCAAGAAAAAATAAGAAATGAAATTACAAACCCCGTAGATGATCGAAAAAAGACTTTTTCGTTTATCCCTGTCAGCACTCAAAAAATGGGATCTTTTCCTTACCTTCCAAAGGCTTCTCGGACGCAGCACAGCTTGAGAGGGATTCAGACGCAAACCGACAGGAGCGTTTTGCTTCACCCTTTTTTCTGATCAACTTCTCCGGCATAGATCGGGAGAGAGGAAAAAATGTCCGATCAGTTTCCGATCTAATGCGATCGCCGCTGGCTTAAAATTGATCAAAAAAAAAGCGGGCTCGCACCCGCGGTATTTAACTTATTCTGAGATGTTCACCGTTGACGATCTCGACACCCGAAACGACTTCGCCAGTTTCCTTCAGGTGGCATCTTCAAAATTGTTGCCAATATCAACTGAAAAAGTCTTCTAGCACATCAGATCTCAGAGCAGCATTTGGCTCTGGAGGACAGAAGACAGCCTAAGTCTTCATTCTGGCAAAGGCTTCTAGGCAAAATGTCCAGAGCTTAGCCACACGGTTTAATTTAGAGCGTGAAGCCTGCATCTTCAGGTAGTCTAGCTATTACTCCTTCTGCAAAAGTCGTATTCAGTTACAAGTGCAAGATAACTGATTGTTGGATATGGTAGACGTAGCCTGACCAGTTCTTCAAAATCGTCAATCAGTATATCCTGTGTTACTAACCTATTTTCAAAGTCAGTACTGGAAGCAATAACACGTGGAGGTTCATACTGTGTTTGTTTAGACCTGTCGGCTGGAACGCCGACTGGTAGCTTAATGTCCTCCATATTATCACCTTACCATAAAATCTGACACAATCATATATCAGATTAGTTTCGCGATCTATGGGTTGCATACACTACAGGGCGTATATCCTCGTGCAATAGCTTCTGATTTCATAATAGGAATTTTACTTCTACTAAGATAGCGACATCCAGATCGATGATATTTTGAACCTGTTTTAGTAATATAAACAATATAATCACCTGCTGGATGTTGCTTTTTTTCTTGTTGTTCTACTTCTTCTGCTTGTTGTTTTTCTTCTTCCTTCCAAAGACCCCTATGAACTTCTTTCGCATTCCTTTGAGCATCAACAAATAGGTCAGCATATTTGACATCAGGTGATATTGTCATCACTTGGGCATAACCTATACCTATCATTTCTTCATTAACGAAAATCTCTCTTCCATCAATCGTAACATAGACATAGCGCAGTAGCCTTCCATATTTATCTGTCTCCGAAACATCCTTTTCAAGTCTGACCTCCTTGAAGAGAACTAAATCTTCTAATGCCTCCGTAGATTCATCAGCATAAGGTTGCCCTTTTTCAGGTGCATTTATACCGATTAGCCTAACTTTATAATCAATATCTCCGATTTCTACTTCTATAGTATCTCCATCGATAACTCGAATTACTTTAGGCACTTCTTCCTTTTCTGCGCAACCTAACAGAAGAAACGTCAGCAATAAGAAAGATAAAAATATCCAGGGTTTTCTTTTTTCAAGTCTCTTTTTCACTTACCTTTTACTCCTTTCTAATCAGATAGTTTAAGATCGACGGAAATTGTCCATTTACTGTCATGATCCTATATTTGTAAAAAAAAGACGTATGAATAGTCCAACTATTGATCGGGCCTACATACGCTACACGGCGTGTAACCACGTCTTTGGGCTTCCGACTTTTTTATTGGTATCGCACTTCTACGAAGGTATCGACAGCCTTTTCTATGATATTTTGAACCAGTTCTGGTAATGTAGACAATTTCCTCTTCTGTGTCCTTCTGAATTTGTTCTGATTCGGTATCCGATTCCTTTTGCCACAAGCCGCGATTGTATTCTCTGGCTTCTCTTTGTAGTTTCTGAAATAACTTCTGGTGCTTAACATTCGGCGGATACGTAGCCACTTGTGCATAGCCAAGTTTCACCAGTTCAGCGTTCACAAATGTTCCGTCTGACAAATAAACATACGCAAGCAAGCGTCCGTATCTATCCTTCTTTTGAACATCAAATTCCAGCCTTACCTTCTTACCTTCAACAAGTCCTTTGTTATATTCACTGGCTTCCTTGCCGTAGTATTCGACTGGCTTTCTCGGATCGACAGTCTCTGGAGTATCAACGCCAATGTATCTGACTGTCTCACTATTTTTCAGTTCTATCGTATCGCCATCTATTACACGTTTGACTTGATACCACTCGGCTTTTGCTTTTTTCTCGGCTTCTAATGCTTTAACTTTCGCCTCTAAAACTTGTATCTGTTGTTCCAGTGCCTTGATCTTTTCTTGGAGTCGCAGAACCAGTTTGACAAGCCGATCGATTGTCCACTCCTCTGTATCGAAGGACAAAGCGAAGACAATGGATATGCACAAAGAGAATAATAGCACTGCGATGATTAACCTTTTCAATTTCCCACCACCTTTCTACTTCGCACTTTTAGCCAATGTGCTTGACTACCAGCCCGGCTTACATACGCTACATGGCGTATAACCAAGCTTTTTGGCTTTTGATTTCTTTATTGGGATTGCACTTTTGCGGAGGTATCGGCACCCTGCTCGATGATATTTCGAACCTGTCTTGGTTATATACTCTGCCTACTTTTGTAAGTGATCCTTTATGACTGCCTCCTGTTTTTGCCTGTCTGCGTGCATCGCACAGGCAGGCAATTCTACTTCAGCTGGTCTTTATTTATCCGAGCTCTCCTCAGTGTATCCGTCCATAAACTCTCGGATTGATCTCTCTAAAAGGTAGGCGATCGACATATTGTTTCTGAATGCAAACTCTTTGACCTCTTGATGAAAATCAGATTTTACCTTTGCTCCTATTGATACAAGTTTGCTCATGTCTTCATTGATTTTCTGTGGCTACTCTTTCTTACGCGCTATCTTCTGATAACTGCAAAACTCGTATCAACAAGAGTTATTTAGTAGTGGTATTTGCTATAAGCGAATGCGCTCTACTTCAGTATCAGCATGCAATACTGCAATAATGCGAACCTGTCGTAGTTTAATGCAAGCTACTCTTTTTGAAAATATGCTTTCGCAATCCTTTTTGTTTCAGATTGCCAATCTTCCTTTTCTTTAAGATACCTTTGACAATTAGCGGAAAGTTTAGCTTTGTCAATCTCACCTATTGCTTTTTTAGCCTTTTTCTCAAAGTCTTCTATACTGTCACTGTTACCCACTATCTTTGCCACTGCATAATGGTCACCGTCGTATCTTCCGTAGAGTTTATCAATCAGATTACAGAGTTCCTCTAACTTCTCTTTACTGACTTTTTCGACATCATGATAAGTAACATGATGCTTGACATACAACTGATTGTAGAGTACATCTACTGATAAAACATCCGATGCCCAGTAGGCGTGAATTTCTTTCAACAGTTCTCTCTCTGGAAAACTGTTATGATAAACTCTACCTGCTTTCCATATCAACTTTCTGGCTTTGTCAAGTTCGTCTGTCTTTACACCTGTCATTTTGTAACAGAGGGAAAGTGTTATGTCATCAGGTAGATATAAATCAGTGGTTTTAGAAGATTTCTCACCAGTAAAAATCTTATCAATTTGTCCGCTTTCTCGCAGAAAAGCAAGGAATGACTCCCACTTTGAGAGTTTTTCCTGTGCTCTATGAAGCTCCTCATGGAATCTTAATATCTGATGAAGCGGATGTCCTACTTCTAACTCCGTTTTCCATTTCTCTGGGTCTTCCTGTAACAGAGGATTGTAAATAATAACATCTTTTGTGAACACATACTGCGCCTGCCCTGAGCGACTATAGCCGTAAAATACTGGTGTTTTATTCTTATCGATGAATGACTTTATCCGTCTTCCGTAAGCAGTCGATTTTAGCACCTCTTGCTCGACTTTGGTACACTTTGCTAAAATATCCGCTTCTTCTATTTCGGACTTCTTTATCATCTCAAAGAGTGTGGTTTTGTTGGACAGGAATACTTCTTTCATTTCATTGTCGAGTGTGCCAGCAGTTGCCTTTTTCGCTAAGGGAGGAAGATTCTCAAGGAAATTATCAGGTTTTTGTTTTAGAACTTGTTTTCTAAACGCCCGCCAGAAATAACGGGGAACCATTACCTGAAGCTTGTAAGACTTAGTAACCTCATAAGGAAGCTCATGACTTTTACCTAAATACTTAATCCTAACTATCATAAAATTCAGATAAATTCTATTATTTCCAGGTTGTAATCCACCTAACACATACATATTGTTTACAAACTCAATCGGAACACTGGGAGACAAAACCACTTCATATTTGGCTTTCTCTAAGGCTTCCTTAGCTTTCTTCTGACTTAAATCCAGAAATTCAGGCTGTAATCCTATCATAATATTTCCCTCTGTTAATGGAGACGCATCTACAAAAAACGTTGCTTCTTTTTTTCCTGTCTTTAGAACAAGCTGCATCACAGGATGTGTTAATTTATCTTTCTGACCGTTATCCAGCGTGTAAGGAACTTTTATCAGACCAAGCTTAGCACTCTCGAATTCAGGCATCTTTTTAGCATGTTGGTACATAAGACACGATGCTTCTACACTGTCAAACGATTTATACTTTGTAGGCATATCAAGATTAACATTGCGAATCAGGTTTAAATTAGTAGTATGTTTGCCGATTGTAATCTCTGCTTTAGGATTTAGTATCAGGTTTTTCCTGCCATAACACTCATGGGGAAGCTTCTCTTTTATCAGCTTATCCAGCTTTTCGACCACTTTAATTTCGCTAACCTCTCCAACACGAGTTTTTATGGGAGCTGGAGAGATAAGCAGTCCATATTCTCCATCTTCAGCTTCAACTTCAAAGTAACCTTCTTCATCAGTACGAGCTTCGGCTACGATTTCTCTTGAGTATTTATCTCCCAGATAGACATAACCATCTCGGAGAGGCATTCCTGTAGACTTTTTAATTACATGACCACGACAGTAGTATCTGCCTAAAGACCTATCGACCTCCAAGTCTGGGATTATGTACTTTTCTCCAATATACTCTCTTGCCAGTACAAAGCTAAAACTGCTTAATAATAAAAGAATCAACAATAATGTTATTAGTGAATTTTTCATAATCTAAAGATTAAGATCTCTTGAAAGGACCAGTTGATTTAAAACCTATCAGTTCACCAAGACGGTCAACAACAATATTTCCATGATACCCGTTATCTAAATTAAGATAAAATTTAGATTGGGTAAAAAAAAGACTTCTGAATTTATCCTCGCCTTTTATTATCCTGAAACGACCATTGGCTTCTTTTATCCCTCTTTTCTCTGATATATTAACAACACAAAAAGCTTTTGCGACAACTTCATCATTGTTAGGATTGTAAAGAGTTCCAGCACTTTTCATTACCTTGTCCTTTCTTATACTGTTTTTCAATCTCTTATTAATCAGGATATGAAAAGATCTTTCTTCTTCGAGATCAAGAACCACCTGATAGCATACCGAGGAATTTCTTTTACTCACCAGACTAATAGTCCGTAGTCTTAAAGTCCAGTCTGTGATATTATAGTAAATATGATGTCTAAGATAAAAGAGAAATTCGGAAAAAGATTGCGCGAGATTAGGAAAAACAAAGGAATATCACAGGAAAAACTATCCAAAAGAGCAGGCTTTGATCGAACCTATGTAGGAAAAATCGAGAGGGGAGAGAGAAGCCCAAGCTTAGAAACTATTGAGAAGCTGGCGGATGCATTAGAGGTGGAAATACTGGAACTGTTTAAGTTTTGAGATATACAATAGCTTCAACCCTATTTCTATGAAAGGAAACCTTAATGACGAAATTTAGGTCGCCTCAAAGAAGAAAAGTTAGACAGAGAAGCGGATTTACCACGGCAGAAGATACTACTGGAGGCGAGTGTGAAATAAAACTCTCAAAGAAGTTGGAGGTACAGAATAACAACTTGGAAATCCATTTTCGTAAAACAGATGTTAATATACCTGAATTGTTTCAAAACTATTATGGAATAGTAGCATTCGGAGGGTATATCTATTCCTTAACAGATGTCAATCTTTCAATAGAAATCTCTTGTTATATAAAAGAGGCGGATACAACCTTAGTAAAAGAAAGAGAAAAGAAAATAGAAGCACATAACTGGTATAATATTGGTAACCATATAGAGGTAGAAATAGACCCACTAATAGAAACAGAGGCAAATCTTGACACTCTTTTAAGATTTACAGGAAAAGAAAAAATCGGTGAAATTCACTTCTTTGGGATAAATTTGGATTCTGTCAAATGGGAAAACTATATTGATAACATAGAATATAAAGACGGTAAGACTATTGAAGAAAGATTTCATCAGAAAACATCTTTATGTATACCTTATCTCTATTATTTTGACCACGAAGAACCTTTTTACGTTCTCCCAGATAATGTTTGTGAAGAAGAATTTAAACAAGGCATCCCTGTTCTTCTGAAAAGCTGTAATAGGTGCGCCAGATTTTTACCTACAGAATATATAAAAGAAAAGCAGAGAAACCTTATATCTTTTGGGAATCATTGTGTAACAAGAGCTCCATGTGAACATTCTACTTTTAGCCAGTTGAAAGTTATATATGATGAATGTTTAGAAAATAATGTGGAAAAGCCTGATGAGTTGAATGCTGTTATACACATCCAAGACAATATTAAAACCATTGGTATTTACTATGGTTATCAACTTGAATGCAAAGCTTGTAAAAAGTTCTATGTTAATGCGCCCTTGAATCCTATGAGAACTCCCACACAACACAGAGAAGATTCTCTACGAAGGCGAGCTATAGATGTACTTGCAAATAAGCTCTTGGACAAAGAATCCATTTATGAAAAGTTTAAAAGACAAGGCAAGAATTTTGATAAGTTTATTTGGGAAAAGTTCAACAAGAGATGTTTTAAGTGTGGCCAAAAAGTAGCATATAGGGAAGAGATACAGATTGACTCTGCGTTGGTCAAAATGCATATTGATCACACAATGCCTTTATCTGCATTATGGCCACTTGATGAGACAGCAACATTACTGTGTTCAACATGTAATAGTGAAAAATCCAATAAATTTCCAGTTGAGTTTTATACAACAGAGGAATTGAATGAACTTGCTGAAATAACGGGAATTGAGAGGGAAATCCTTTTATCAAAGAAGATAAATGAAGATGCTTTATCCAAATTATTAGACAGAATTGAATGGTTCTTCGATATTTTCCTTAACGATGAAGAATATCAGAAAGTAAGGGGTTATAAGAAAGCATCTGACCTGATAGTTAGAGCAATACAAAAACAAATATGTAGGGTCGGTCTTAATTTTAATTTGATTGAAATTTATAAAGACAGAACAGGGAAGTATCCCGATTCTATAACTTTGGAACCTCGTTTAATATAAGATTAGATATTCATGGCTTGTAACTGTGCCCTTGTCCTTTATTCCGTGTTTCTCTGTATGGGTCACATCTTCATCCAAAATGTCGTAGTTAGAAAACCAAGGTTTGGCGATTCTTAAAATATTTTCTGCCATATCGCATTTGTTACTTTTGCCTAGATGGAATACTAATACCCCTTTTTCTTTCAATCTTTCTCTAGATTGTCTTATTATGTTTTCATAAACTTCAAAACTATTCTCTTGTCTCTCATCAATAAAATGAGCAGGTTTGTCTTTAAAATCGGAAGGAGACCATCCTGCAAACCAAATCCTGAGCCAGTTAAACATATAAAACCTGGTGCTATCAAAAAACGGCGGAGAGGTAATTATTGCATCTAAATTATCCACTTCATAGGGCCACCATTCTGTAGAGTCTAATTTATAAGTGATCCCTTCTCGAAAAACGGGTTTGAAAAAGGTTGGGTTGGTTATATCTTCTTCAGGCAGGGAACGTTTCACTTTATCCTTAAGCCGGGGGATGAGCGGTCTGTATTCAAAATTGCCTTTTGGAGCATACGGTGTCATCGGGTGTGACCTTCTACTTAAAGCATAAGGTCTGTTTCCATGTAAAATATGTAACGTACATGCCATTACAAAAGCAGTTGAAGCGTCTAATTCATCTTTTTGAGAGAAGAATCTTCTTGCTATTAGGACTTCATCAAGTGTATCCTCGTGATAATATTCAGCTATATTACTATTGAACCCAAATTCTTTTGCCTCTGTTAATTCTTTATCTGTGGGCTCGTTCTTTTCCAAGAAATTTTCAAGGTTTGATATGACTTCAGAAGTATTTTTAGCCGATGTGGCTTCTAATTTTGCCTTGGTAACTACGTATGCAACAGGACTTAAATCAAAAGCATATGATTTCTTTCCTTGAAGAGCGGCCTCAAGAGATATAGTTCCTGCGCCTGAAAAGGGGTCCAAGATTGTTCCTTCTTCCGGTACAAAGATTTTGACCAAATAATGGGCAATGGAAGGCTTCAATTTACCTTGATAAGAACATAGAGAATGTAATTTATTTCCCCAATTTCTTTTAGAATAAGGCTTTTTTTGATGTGGAAGTTCCTCTTTAAATCTTTCCCAATCTTCTATCCAAAACAATATCAGTCTCCTTTACTAAATATCAGTAATACTTGTTTCAAAGGAGTTCCATCGTTAGAATATCTATCTCTTAACTTAATTGTTTCTATGTAATTATATTTAATCTCTCTCAAAGAATCAACCAGTAATTTATCTGTAGGAACGAGTACTCCTGCGTATTTCGAATCGCCAATATCTATTGCCAAAAGCGAATCATCATTTAAGTGCTTTCTTATATAAAAGAATATTTCTTGTAATTCCGAAAAATATCCAGAAATCATCTTGGGAATTCTGTTATCATAGGCTTTCTTCTCTAGTTCATTAACAACTTTTCTTACACTTTCTACGTCTGGAGAAGAATACTCTCCATTTACACTATTAATCCCTGCTGTCAATGATTTCTCCCTGAGATACTTAAGGTCTTTCTTCTCTCTTAAACACCCAAGATACCAAAGTTCTAACTTAGTATTCCTAATATAATTAGTTCCGTTAACGTATGGTGGCGAAGTAATAACTCCATCTAATTTCAAATTAGGTATCTTCTTCAAATTAAAGGCACTTCCACAGATTAGAATTGGGCTGATAGGTAACTGAGTTTCTTCCTTTACAATGTCTTCTTTTAGAGATTTTAATTTATCTTCCAGAGTGTCATTAAAATCAGGAATCCCTTTTTCTACTTCTTTCTCCGTCTTATACCTCAAGTCGCCTGCTCTTTTTAAGAGGGAAGAGGGAACTAAAGAAGATAAAATAGCAACTTTAACTATATCAGAATTCAAAATAGAATATGATTTAAGCTCGTTCAAAAAGGTTTTAGAAGAAAGAATATCTCGAAAATTTTGTTCTTGAAAATAAGTACTTTCTTGAAATACTTTGTAATACGTCTCTTTAAGGAAACAATCCTCATCACAATTTCTTATTTTATCCTTTAGATTTTTAGAAATTTCATCCAGTTGTTCGCTTGTTTCTATCCTTTTTTCGAGGTCTAATTTTCTAACCTTGCTTTTAACATCAGCAATGAATTGTAACACAGGATTAATTTCACAATAATAAGATTTTATATTTAATCTAGAAGCAACATAGCCAGTTGTTACAGTACCTGCAAAAGGATCTAAAATTGTCTTAGCATGAGGCATAAATTCATCTAAGATGGCTTCTACATAATCAGGGGAATAACCTTCCAGATACGGATACCATGAATAAAATGGTTCTTTTTTACTGCTTTGAAAAGTGCCCATCAGAGGACTAAATTTATCTTTACCCATTTTTCCCTCTCAGTCCTTAAAACCTACATAACCTATTGGCAAGATTCTTCTTTACTTTCTTTTATATATTCATTGATAGCGTTCTGACTAATTCGCCAGGGTGAAGTTTTACCTTTTGTACCTACCTTAATCGCTACTATATCACCACGTTTAATCATCCGTCTAATTGTCGTTTCAGAAACATTCAATAGATTTGCAGCTTCCTTAATGCTTAACATTTTATCCATCTTATGCCAACTTCCTCCTATTTTTGTCTATATTATACACTAACTGTGTGCTTAGTGTCAATCGAAAAATTGCATTATAGCTAAAATTTTTCTCAAAAACCCATTTCGTTCAAGATCTAATTTACTGCCTCTCGCTTCTTTTCCGAAACTTCTCGCTCGAACTCCTCGATTACGGAGAGTATTTCCTCGTCTCAGCAAACCTCTTTGGCGAGCTTCAGTTGTGTTAAAGCTGCTCCGAATTTTCCTTCTGCTTTTAACAGGAATGCTGCCAGAAATCTCCCCTTAGCAAGTCCGCCTTCTTCTGTTTTCATTTCCTGAGCCTCTTCTAACCACTCTTGTGCGTCCTCTAAATATGGCTCGTGACGTAGAGCTTCCTGAAGTCCCGCAATCGTTTCATCTAAGTCATTGCTTAATTGAGCAAGATAAAAATGGACTTTCGCATTAGTCGGATCATTCTCTATCGCTTTTGGGTGGTGTTATAAATTTGTTGATATTTTCTAAAATATAACATTTTGGTGGTGCTTAAAAACCACAGAGACACAGAGGCACGGAGCTGAAAGCGACAATCCATATTGTCGCCTTCTGTGTCTCCGTGTCTCCGTGGTTTAGAATACACAAATCTGAAACATTACCCGCTTTTGAAAACATTGTATAAGCTTGATCGGGCTCACCCGCGGTATCTCTGTAATAACAGCCCAAATTGTAGAAAGCGACCGAGTTGTTCTCATCAAGTTCAATGACCGCTTGCCACTGCTCTTTTGCGTCCTCTTCTCGTCCTGCTGAGTACAACGCAGTAGCTGGATCTAAACGGACGGTAACATCCGAAGGGGAATCGGAAACAGCCATTTCAAGAACTCTCACTGCTTTCCTGTATTCACCAGAATCCATAAATACTCTGCCTATTTTCTTTAGTGAGATTTCTTCACTCATACTCTTCGCCTCCTTGCCGAAGATAAAGCAGACAGGTGAAGATATGAAACATTTTCGGAAGCATTCTGAAACTTCTTGACTCTCTTGCATTTCACAACAGCAACTATATATTTTCTGTTTTTCTTAATAAAGTGATTGCCTTAAATATGGTTATGATATATCTTCGGAATTGATTTAAGTAGTTTTCTTGTTCGTCTCTCCGCCAGTCTTGCGGAATACTTTTCGGATGTCCAGCAATATTGCGGTTAAGACGATAAATATTGGCTATTCCTACCAAATTTTCCTTGA
>Ga0180301_10002903_pt1 | contig 13451 bp, 23 predicted proteins | sample GuaBasSediGuay16_FD_121797 | JGI IMG/M metagenome (GOLD analysis project Ga0180301, IMG submission 121797) | Subseafloor sediment microbial communities from Guaymas Basin, Gulf of California, Mexico - Guay16, Core 4569-2, 12-15 cm | ecosystem: Environmental > Aquatic > Marine > Hydrothermal...
ACCAAAGCTATCCCCTAGGGAAACCAATATATATCTCGGTTCTCAATTGATAGAACGATAAAAATGCGCAATTCGATAGCAAACTACATAGTTTCAGTAGTGCTTTTCGCGATCACGTTAGCGTCGCTAACATCCATGTACTCCTTCTACATCGGGGTGGCATGGAACAACGTACTAAGAGGCAACCCCTACGATATACTGATGGTGATCTCCTGTGTCATTTCCCTCGCCTACATACTCTACCTGCTCACTAGGGAGCTCATATTGACGGCCGTGAATACGTTCCTCATCAAGCACCCAAAAAAGCTAGGGGGAGGAGACGTACCTGCTTAGGATGGAATCCAGCTCCTTTAGGCTCTTGTCCTCGCCCACCTCCTTCGCTCTTACCACGTAGTAGAATATTAGTGCGGCTACCATGTGGCTGCAAACCTTTTTGTTCATGGCCGAGTCCTCGCAGGTGCATTTTATCCCGTACCTCCCTAGCAACACGTAGTGCCACACCCCTTTCCTGCTCCTAGAGGGGAATTTAACGCATAGCCCAACCAGTCCGCCCTCGTTTTCGTAGGCCTTCACTATCTCCATTACCTTTACCAGCCTGTAGCCCTCCCTTATCCTCCTCGAATTGGCATACTTAATCAGCAACTTTAACAGCTTGTCTTCCTTTAGCATGGCGCTCATCACCGATTATTTTCAGCTTAGGGAGAGTTAAGCCTTTCTGTTTCTGGTATCTTCCCTTTTTGGCGTAGGTTAATATAGGCCTACTACTTAACCTAGCAAGCACTAAAGTCACTATCCTAGTGCCCCTCCTTATCTTGAACGTGCTTAACGTGGGGTTGAAGATTTCTATCACCAGGTTCCCCTCAAACCCGGCGTCCACGAAGGTGGGAGGTATCATCAAGCCTAGCCTGGCGTACGTGCTCCTAAGCTCCAGAAAGCCCATCACGTTGTCCGGCATCCTTATGTACTCCACCGTCGTTATTAAGGTGCTTCTCTGGGGGTAGAGTGCTACCCACTCTCCTTTTCGGGTTTCGTAGTGCTCTTCTAGGTTCCCGTCTACTAGTTTGTCGTTGTCTATTTTGAGGATGGTCGGCTTGTTTATGGTGGCGTATTCATCGCCGAGCCTCAGGTCTATGCCGTTCGAGCCTACGCATCTGATGTCGAACGGGTTGATGGTGAGTTTTCCATAACCTATCAGCTTGTATATGTCCTTATCCGAGAGTATCATGCTGTCACCAAAAATTGTGAATAAAGGGCTACAAATTCACTCTCTCCAAGCGGTACACCTCGTAATCCAAGCCGAACCTCTTAATGAGTTCTACTACTCCTTTAGCGGACATCCTTCCTCTGCATATTATCACGTTCCTGAACCTCTTCTCAATCTTTAGTAAGCCTGTCAGCCTATTGAGATTATTGTAGAATGAAGGATTGGGATATTTCCCCCTGAAAGAGTAGACGATCAAATAGCGGTCGCCGTCAGGATACCAGTCCTCCTTTTCCAGCTTTTCGATTATATAATCGGCTAATGACTTCTTGCCCCTCCTGAACCCCATTTCAACCACCAAAAATTAAGGAGGGAAAGCGCCTATTCAATTATTATTCCCTTACCCTTCTCGATCCTGTAGTACAGCCTCTCCTTGGCAACCGAAGTGAGCCTCATCTTCTCAATCTCGATATAGGAACGCTTGGCCCTCCTCATCCTTATCACCCCGTCGCACACATGCTCAAGACCAAGTGCTAAAGGCTTCCCGTTCTCGTCCTCGTGCGTTATCAACAGCGACGTAACGGGCTTCCTCAGGAGCTCCCTCTTAAGCCTGTACACGCTCCTTATGGCGCCCTTCTCGGGCACCCCCCTGTATAGTATTCCCACCAAGAAGGGTGTTACCCTGTCTATTACCAGCCATATGCTCTCTTCGGGCCATCCGCTCTTCCTCCTAGCCACTTTCAGCTGTTCGTCACAAGCCCTGTTGACGGCGTTTATCAGGTTGGTTATCGAGAGCGACGGCGTACTGGCCCCCTTGGCTGGTCTTATCTTGGAGAGGTAGTAGAGGTCTATTATGTAGGCTCTCTTCTCGTTGAGCCCCCTGACGAACTCGTTAAGCCCCATGATTTCGGCTAGACTTGCTATGTCGTAGAACTCCATGTCCGTGCTCACGTATATTACCTTCTCGCCTGCTCTTATGCCCTCGTTGGCCCAGTGGAGGGCCAGTATCGTCTTCCCCACCCCGTAACTGCCGTAAACTAGGACGGTGTGTCCGTTTACTATGCCTCCCTCTATGGCTTCGTCCAGCCGTCCTATTCCGAACCCTTCCCTTTTTATCTCCTTACTCATGTTTGGCACCAAAAAAGGTGTTATAGTAGGTGCTCTGCAATATAATGTATTAAAACCCATAAGTATCCTGCGTTTTCATAACCGCACTTTTCGCACCTGTAGACGCTCTCGTTTAAATAAGGAGCTTTGAATACTCGCTTTATCTTGACCCCGTGCTCCTTCCTCATGTGTCTGCTTATCTGCGATGAGATGAAGCTCATCCACCTCAACCTAGAGGACAGAGACGGTAGCGTGGCCGGGGATCTCCACCCGCAGAGAGGGCAGAATGCTCTTAATGGCTGGAATCTCAATCTTTTGCTGATATCGTCGACGATGGTGAAGAGGTCGTACACTCGGTCTTTCTCCCAAGGTTCGTGGCCTATGCCGTGTTTGGCGTAGAGCTTTATGTACTCTAGAGCCCTCTTCTTTATCGTTTCTAAATCGAGCTTCATAACGACACCAAAATAGTCGTTATGTTTTTATCTCCCCCAATTATTCTATCTAGTATGATGTTATTATTGCTAATGATCATAGGTATTCTTCTCACGGCGCACGATCTATTGTACCATTTGGGTCTAGTTCCCGGTATTGGTAGGGAATTGAGGCTCTTTGGCATTAAGATCCATCATGGCTATGTGGGCGTATTAATGTTGGTAGTGGGAATGATATTATGGTTTCTGTGAGGGGCGTATTTAGGACGATTCATGATATCCTGTACTTCTGCTACTTAGCTGAGGGGAGGGATAAGCTAAGGGTCTTTACTTCGTTCCTCCCTAACCTATTTCCGAGGACGTTGAGGGGGAAGTATTCTATCTTACCTCGCATTAGTGAACGTTTGAAGTCAGGCATAGTAAGGGGCATAACCCTAAGGACGTGGGGCTTTAGATTCCTAGTGGTAGATCGTGAAGGTGTTAGGATAGTTTCCCCGCTTTTCGAGAGTTGGATGTGGAACTTTTTGAAACCAAAAAGGGGTGATGTGTTCCTAGACGTAGGTGCACATGTAGGTAAGTACACTTGCATAGTGGCTAAAATGGTCGGTGGTAAAGGTAAGGTGATAGCTCTGGAACCCCATCCTACGAACTATTATTTGTTAACTAAAAACATCTGTGCCAATAAGCTCGATAACGTGATAGCCCTGAACGTAGCCGCATGGAATGAGAATAGTGAACTTAAACTCTATTCTGGCAGTACTAGCGGCAGGCACAGCGTCAAGTACGTAAGGGACGGAGGGTACATAACCGTTAAAGCTAGACGGATAGATGATATTCTTGAAGAGCTGAATATAGATAGGGTTGACTGGGTTAAAATTGATGCGGAGGGGGCGGAATACGAGGTGCTTCAGGGCATGGAACGGACATTAAGGAAGTGCAGGTGCAAACTAATACTGGAATGCAGGAGGGAGAACTTGGGAAAAGTGATCTCTTTCTTGAACATTTTAGGCTATAGGGCGAAAATCGTCAAGGAAAGCGGAATACCTTACCTCTTTTGCTATCCCTTATAACCGCTCACTTTCCTCAGCCACTCCGTCGTCTTCCAGTATCTTTTGCTTGTGCTGTTCTTGATCTGCTCGACGAACTTCTCTACCCACTTGAAATCGCTCCCGTAGATGTGGTACGAGTCCGCTATGTGCAGATAGTAGCCCACGCCTACGTTCAGTTTTTCAGCTATATACTTTTGCAATTCGGTGAAGGCGAACATGTTCATGAAAGCAGCTTTCATAGCATCATTTGACCTTAAATGTATGTGCATTACTAGCCTATCTCCTATGATACGACACCATATTCGTTGTAAACAAGGAGGATGTTCTGATTGAGGATCAATCCAAGGCTTCCAAGTTATCGCTTGTGCCCTTCTAGAGTATGGTGCTTCTTTAAGTTTATTGATTATGTAGTCAATCTGGTTTACGTGAAAAGTGAAGTTCGTCTTATCGAATGTAATGCTTAGTGAATAGTTGAATAGCCTCTCATGATATGTATATTCGTACTTTTTAATCTCTTCATCATGTATTCCCTTAATGACTTCATCCACGTACTCAAAAAGACCTGCCAACCTACCAGCGATGATACCACGCAGATGAATACGCGGTTCTTGCAGGGGTTTATTTATTTTGATTATTGCGGTCACGTCTTTGGACTTCTCGTTGTATTCTGTATCGATTATTATGCCCTTAGTCCAAGCTTTCACAATACTTTTCTCCCACGCCGCTGGGAGAAGTTCTTCCTCGACCAGTATCAAGCTCATTAGATCACCAAAAAGAAGGATAAAAAAGAGACCGGGCCTACACCCACCGGATTGAGTCCGGCCCCCTAGACCTAGCAATACTATAATCTATCTAGTTGTATATATTTCTATCATTTAAAATGAACAGCTACGCTCTTTCCCTGTAAGCTAGTATTGTATATCCTTGCAGTTCCTCGATCATCCTCTTTATCCTAAGCAACAGCTTTAGGCACTTCGCCACTTCAGCATATATCTTTATCCACCTCTCGTGCCACCTCTTATCGCCCGCTATGTCCTTGTATTCCGGGTGCTCTTCTATGTATTCAGCCCAGTATTCGTGTATCCACTTGGCATAATTGATCTCGTTTATCAGTTCGCTTATCTGGTTGGCGGTTATTGAGGCTAATAAGCCCATCACCAGCACAAATTTGTCCATAAACGACACCAAAAATGAGGAGGTCAGCTGGCGTTAAGGTAGTTTTCGTATTCCTTAACTAGCTTGGGTTTCAGATCCTTAAGTGCTTCCTTAACGGCCTTCCTAGTTAGTGCGATCAGCTCGTCTTTGTATCTCTTCTTTACGGATCCAAGCTTGTAATATGCTTCCCCGATGTGCTTATATTGCACGTATACGTCCGCTATGAAGAGCGACAGAAGGAGTGCGATCGCTTCTGAAACATACACTATCAGGATTACGGTTAGGGTGGGTCTTGTTCTCAGCATCTCTGGCCACATCATTATGGTGATCCACGTCAAAGCTAGGGCGAAGACTAGGATCAGCAACACAAGAGCGATTGACATAATCTTTCTGGTGGCAGACACATCCTTGACAAACTTCTCTGGATCTATACCATAGTGGCTGGCAATAACCTCTGGCAACAGCTTTTCCACGATCTCTCTTCCTAATTTTCTCTCCATCGGGGTGCTTAACATGCTCGCCACCAAAAATGAAGAGGTTAATTCTTTTTCGCCGTTATACAACATATGCGCTTATCGTTATCAACTATCCATACGAGCGTATCGGCTGTCGTGAATATCTTATCATCCTCAACTTCCTTACCATTAATGACGACGCTATCTACTATATTCGCTGTGTAATATTCGTGGTGATCGAAGAGCCTAAAGTGGGCCTCAACTAAATACTTGCCTGAAGCGATCTTCTTTGCATTAACGAAAACTTTTAACCATTCCATATTCTCTCTCATACTAACACCATTCATCCCACAATTATATATTCTCTTTACAAACAACACCAAAAATGAAGATCCTTAAGTTGAACTTTTAGCGAACGGCTTTAACGCTATATTCAAAGAGGCTACGAAATGAACACTATCCGAATAACCGCACTTCCCACAACGGAAAGTATCCCTATCCATCCTGTTATTCCTGTCATCATAACCGCACCTGGGGCAGGTAGTATACGCCCCCTTGGGACTCACCAGCCTTACGGCTATCCCGTTCCACAGTCCCTCACTTCTCAAATCCTCCATGAAGACACCATACGGGAAGCGAGCCAAAAGCTTGATGGCCCTGTCAATACGCCTCTTCTCCCTAAGCAACCTGAAGTCACGGGTCTTGCTGTATAGTTTGCCCAGTTCCCTGCTCTCCCTCTTCAAGCGGGACACCCTGTACCTTAGGTACTTCAAGTTCTCACAGACTATTAGGGTGCAGTTATATTTCTTGGCGAAGTCTATAAGCCTATTGACGCAGGAGTACACGAACTGCCTAGTGCTCCACTTCCACACGCTCCTCCCCAGCTCATCTCTAGGAGCTATAGTTGTCTTCGACCTAGATTCCCTCATCTTTAAGGCCCTCCTAGGATTGTGCTCGAAGGGCAGAAGCCACCTTACGGGCTTGGGGAACAGCAACAGATCGTCGTAACTTATCCTCCCCTTCTTTGCTAACTTCAACAGCTTCTTCTTGAAGTTCCTTATCCCCCTCCTGTACTTGCTACCTATCGTCCCCCTCACCTTCCTGAAGGCTAGGGTTCTCCTCCTCTGCACCAGTTCCATTACCTCCCACAGCTTCCTAAGCTCGTCCGACGGTACCTTCAATACTCCCATCACCTCGTTATTTTTAACGTCGCAGGCGACGGCTACCAAGAAGTACCTAGAAAGCCCTAAGTTGACACCCACCACCCTCTCATGCTCCTTGGGAATGGTAACCCTCTTTATTATGGGAAGGTGGAGGAACACTCTGTCACCGTACCTTACGAGTTCGGCCGGATCGCCCAGCATCAGGCCATCGCTGGCTTCCATACCCTTGATTATCACCTCAAAGTCCTCCTTTTTGCCTATTATAGAGGTAATGTCCTTCCTGCCTATCTTAAGACTGGCTGTTATAAGGCCTCCCTCCTCCTCGAATGTCAGCATCCTCCTGTAGAACCTGCCGCTCCTAGCTACTTTGCTTATCCTCACCCTCAGTATGTTGGAGAGGCTGTCTATTATCTTCTCGGAAGGCATCTTCCTGTGTGCCTTGTAAGTTCCCACGAAGCTCTCCCACACCTTGTCGATCTGAAGCTCCATGAGGGACGCCTTCCATTCGGGTAGTATGCCCTTCGCCCTTACGCACTCCCTGATCAGCCTCCTCAGTTTGGTAGGGCATCTCTTTCCCCTCATTCCCCTGCATATCTCCATGTATCCGTAGCTCTTGAGTACATTATATATCACTTCCACCAATTTCCTGTTGTCGTCGAAGAACTTGAGAAGGTACTGCCTGTCCTCATCGCTTAAGTGTAGTTCGGTTTTGAGCACCTTGACCACTTCCATGCTCTTGGATGGGAGAAGTTCGGAAAGCTCGGATTTGGGTTCCATTTATGCCCCCAAAGTTTGATTTTAGTTTTAATAAATCAAAAAGGTTGAGTTATATCGCACGATAAGCATATATCCTCCTTAATATTATATTATAATAGGCTACGGAGCGATCCGTTAGCCCGCAAGCCCCTTGAGGCGGATGAGTCGGGGGCTTGCGACCGCCTCCTCGCTAGGCGGTTCCTCCTCCCTGCGGGAGCCGATGCGAGACCTCCCGCTCTATGCGGGGGAAACCAAGGCGATGGAGCCGTAGGCGGGAGGAAACACAGGAGGTAGGGCACAAGCGTACTAATGCAAAACGGTTGCAAGGGAAAATAGTAGCGAGCTCCAGTGGATAGGGATAGCGAGCAAGGCTTAGCTCTAGAATGGCGAGACACCGTTTCAAAGACGGGCTGGTGGTTAGCGGGAGATAGTGATAAGGAAGTGGCGAGAAACAACGGCATTTAAAGTAGCGAGTTTATTTTATCTAATTCGCTGATGAAAGAGTGCAATAAGATTCAGTCTTTGCGTTGGATAGCGAGGTTACATCGCGGGGTTGTTGGCGGGGAACACAGTCTCCTATAATGTGGAGTGTATAATCCGTTAGCGAGTTAAATTTGGTTTGAGTACTAGCGGGAAAGATGAAAACGGGGATCGGGGAATAGCGAGTTCTAATCATCATGTTGAAAACGGATGGTGGCGGGGAAGGATGTCTTAAGGCTGTTAGCGAGGACGATGATGCGCTTCTTAATAATAGCAAGGTATACATGCTTCTCTGATAGCGAGCATATTTTACTTTAATGTTAGCGAGTTAAATCCCGTTAGTGCACCTTTAATCAATCAGTAGCTGGTAAGAGTAAATATTACGGCATTAACGAAGTACTTCGCCCAAGATATGGCGGGTAACACTACAATACCCATGCTGTTAGTGAGCATACTCTATACCTTATACATAGCGAGCAATGTAACTTGTAAGCCCAGATAAAATAGCGAGTATAATTTTTCATTATACATCAATCGGTAGCGAGATTATAATAGCTTAAATCGATAGCGAGCATTATTAGTAGGAAAAGACATCCTTACGTTAGCGGGAAATACCCAGCTCCATTAAGATAATAGCGAGGGTAGATCACTAAATACCCTTTTCCTCCTTAAATTATTCCCCAAAAAAGGAAAGAAGCTAGTCGGTTATTAGGTCTTCTATAATAATGTACTTGACCGTAGCTCCCCTCAGTATCACCCTGCCCACCTTGTACTCCTTCTCATCCTCCTTAATATAGGCATCCGCCAAGTGGACGTTCATGTGCATGTCCGCATCCCTCAGTATCCCCCTGGCCGAGTAGCCCACGCCCACCACTACGACCCTCTTTCCCCTGAGCTTATCGTTCATATAATCTATAAGGTTGGAGGAGTAGTTCCTGCCCATAATACCACCAAAAAAGGAATTTCAAGTAGGAATCCTTATGGTGGCGAACTCCACCCTGCCCCTGTCCACTATCTCCTTTACCATCTTCTCCTTCTTACTCAGCTTGCTCCTCCCGCTCTTTACCTCCACGAAGACTATCCGTTTAAGCTCGCCCTCGCTTATCCCGTCGAACACGATGAAGTCTATTGGCGATCCTATGAACCTGGCGTCCTTCGGGTTGTACGGGAAGAAGGAGGTTATTGGCGTCAACTGCTCCACCACCTGTCCCAGTATTGTCCTCCTGCTCTGTTCTAGTGCTCTTTTCACCATCCTCCTCATTTTCCTGAGGAGGTGGAATATGTAGGCTAGGGATAATACCAGCGCTATCGCCAGTATTAACGTTAGCATGGCCTATCCCTTCACTAGTTTATCCAGTATCGAGAATATCCTCTCCCTTATTCTTGAGGAGAAGCCTATCAGCTGTTCTACGAGTTCTTTCCTGTGGAATATCATTAGTGTGGGGACGCTCATTATTGAGAACTCCCTGGCTATTTCGAGGGCCTTCTCGCAGTCTATTCTTACGATCAGCACCTTGTCCCCGTACTTTTCCTTTACTTCTTCGAGAACCAGTTCCATCAGTTTGCAGGGGGCGCACCATACGGTGTAGAAGTCTATGAGGATGGGCCTCTCCTCGCTCCTTATCAGTCTTATCAGCTCACTCATCTTACTTATCTCCAATCCGACCACCAAAAATTATTTGCCATTTTCTAATTAATAACAGGATCTTTAAGAATTCAAGCCACGGAAGGTGGATGCGCAAAGAATTATGCTAATTGTATTATCTTGCCTTTAAAGGAGAGCACGGGGTTGGTACCCACGAACAGCTTGTTCTCGCTCGTTATGCCGAAACCGAAGAACTCGTCGAAGTGCCTGAAGTGGAGGTGTATGAATAAACCGCTTCCAAGTGCTATTATTAATTCCCTCATTTCGATCCATACTCCCTTTAAGACCACGACTGGCTTGATATAGCACCACCAAAAAATGATTAGCTTTCACTCACATGGGCCTCAATAGATCGAAGACCGTTTCGATCCTGTGCCTCTTGCATATCCTCAGGAAGGTGTTAAGCTCCTTAAGGGCACTAATGGCCTCCCCCTTGCGCTCGGTGTCTATGGTCACTGCCACCCTCCCTCCTATGTCCATGAATGCCACGACGTACGTTATTATGAGGCGGTCGCCCTCCGTTCTGGTCTTGATGTCGATGATCTCCTCATTACCCCAAGTGATCTCCCTGGTTTCCGAGGCGTATTCATACTTCACCTCGTCCGTCCTCACCCTCCTGCATAGGTCATAGCACAGCACGCCTATGATGTAGTCGCCCAGCACTACTATGTTGCCGCTGGGAAGGAAGCTAAGGTAGAACCTTTCCCCCAGCTCCTTAATCAAGGAACCCCATTTCTTTGGCGTTATGATAGTGCGCCTCAATATGAAGCGTATCATGTATGAGGTCAGGGTCTTGCTATCCTCCATACTCCCACCAAAAAACAACATATGATTATTATAATTAGGATTATTAAACGACGTATTCGGGAGCCTCCGAGATTAGCTTGGCCAGCTCTTCCCTTATCTTGACGTGCTTCTTCACTTTGGGCTTAAGCTCCTCTATCTTCCTCCTGAAGTACTCTTCCACTATTTTCGTTATCTTATCCTTCCCGATCTTCTTGTCGATCATCAGGAGGTAATAGAAGTCAGCTATCTCGTTCCATTTGATGTTCTCCTCGTCCATCATTTTGATCAATCTCCTTATTCCTTTGAATAGTGGTGCGTCGATGGGGAAGATGAACCCCGTCTCTAGGCTGATTATGAGGAAGTGCTCCTTTTTCTTGGAGTCTTTCTCTTTCCCTATGATGCTGAAGGAGAGCAAGACCCACTCTGGGTTCTCGTTGAAGGACTTGTCGATCTCCTTTTTCATCTTGATGTCTGGAACCTCAAGCTCCCTCAGCTCAACGAACTCCCCCCTCTTAACGTCCAGTATGCCCACATAGAACTGGGTGCTTTGCTTCTTGAAAATGCGACTGGGGAACAAGTGTTCATAGTGTATTTCACCTAGCGCTTTAGGCAGTCTTATCTCTGCGATTAGCCTCATTTTGTATTTCATGGATGCTATCCTCTGTTTAAGCATCTCTATCTTGGTTTGCTCGTTCTTTATGGAATCTATTTCCTCTATTATCTCCCTCATTATATCCTCCATGCTCACTTCCTCCCGTACTTTTTGATGCGGGTGAATACCTTCACTATCTTGTCTCCTCTGTTGAAGGTGTATTCCTTGTAGAACAGCCCCCTCCTGTCCAGTATGCTCTTTATTTCCCTGACCAGTTCCTCGAATATCCCCTTATCATCGTTCTCCTCCCACTTGATGCTAACCTTCAGCATTCTCCACCACCAAAAAGGGGAAGGCTAGACTAAAATTTCTGCCACCTTTTCAGCTATCTTCTTCACAGCCTTCTTGAGCATTCTGTCGCGTCCTTCAAGTTCGGCTTCCAGCAGATCCAGAACCTTTGAGACCACTTCCTTGTTGTAGAATATGAATAGGAGCCTGCTTGCATCCAAACTGGGTAAGTCGATGGAGAAGACATCGCTCTCCCACCCTTTCTCGTTTTTCCGCTTGAAGCTTATCTCTAACGACCCGTTGTGTTTGAACTCGTACTCCAGCAAATTGAACCTCTCTTCGTCAATCGTGAACCCTCCACTCCACTGGATGTGCGGTACCCTTACTTCCATCGGTTCGGTCTCTATTGATAAGATGAATGACCTCAATCTCTCAGGCCTCTCCTTTATGTTCTCCATTATGTATTTGGAGACTTTCTTGGCTATCTTTTCGGCTTCCTCATAGCTTTCGTTAATGGAGTGGAGCACGTCCGTTATCCTGTTGACTTTCTCGATTATCATTTCGACCGGATTCACGAAAACCACCAAAAAATCCTATACTAGTATCTCGGCTATCCTCTTGGCTATTTCCTCAACCAGCTCTTCAAGCTTCTCGTTCTGGTTCTCGAACTCTTCCTTCAGCATTTCCAGAAGCCTGATTATAACGCCCTTGTTGAGGTAGAGGAAGAGCATCCCCTTGGCGCCAAGCCTATGGAGCTCCACTTCAAACACGGTCTCGCTTCTCCTCCTCAGGTATATGTCCAGACTGAAGGACAGACCGGTATTCCAAGAGAAGCGAGCGTTGTCGAACTTTTCCTTGTATATGCGGAAGCCCCTCACCGACAGATTTGGTATGAGTATCTCGGTGGGTTCGGTATTGATGATTATCGATAACGAGTCCAGCTCGAAGGGCAACTTCCTAACCCTCTCCTTCAAATATTTTGAAACCCTTGCGCCCATCTCCTCTGCCTTGTTGTAGTTCGAGGCTATGGAGTGGGCCACTTCCATCACCTCGTTGATCTTGTCTATTATCTCGTCTACAAAACTCATAAGGGACACCAAAAAGTTTATATTATCAGCTCGGGGTTTGTTTCGGCTATCTTACCTACCATGTCCTTATACTTTCTCAGTTCATCAAGCCCCCTGTCGAGTTCTACATTCAGCAAGGGCAGGCGCTTTCTAAGGAAGTCTATGAGCCAGTCCCTCTCGCCCTTGTAGATAGCAAGCGTTACGAATGAGATTGATACGCCCGTGTCGTCAAGGTGGATCAGCACCTCGTAACGGTCTCTGTAGTAGTACATTATGTTGACGAAGCATCCCACGATACTAACGCACACCCTGTGAAGCCCGTCATCATAGCCAAGAAGCCTAGAGAGCGCATCCGCAAACCAAGCCCACAGGGACTCACCCACCGTCTCCGTGTTCTCCGAGTACTTGTCTAGGACATACTCATAGATGGGGTACAGCTCTTCCCTAAGGAGCTCGGTCAGCTCGTCCCTGAACTTGAACAGGTTCACGCCCAAGTCTGCCTCGTTAGCCTTCGCCACCGCTTCGGACAGTATCACTATCATTTCCTTGATCATCTTCACGTACCAGTTTGAGAGGGCTACGGCGTCGTAGTCTAATGCTTCTAATTTGTCGCTTACTATTTTTAGCCATTCGTGGAGGCACGTATTGGTGGAGATGCTCATGGTGTCCTTGTACTCCTTTATCCTGATCCAGCCGTCTATGGTGGTGAGGTTGTGCGACTGGTTGTAGCTGATGGTGAAGTCGCACTTCTCCCTTTCCCATTTGAGGGTGAAGTAATCTACCACTTTGATGTTCTTGGCTTCCAGCAGGCTTACCAAGAAGTCGTACCTTTCGGGCGACATTATGTACAGGGAGCTGGCTTTGATCATCTGCTCGTGTATCATTCCTAGCAAGTCCCTTCGCTTTTTTACCCTTTCGAAGACGCTTTTCATTACCCTTTCTATCGAGCTCAGGTATTTGATGTTCTCTGTTGCCATGTCTATCAGCATTTTGCTCATTTCGATGCACAAATCGGTCATGACCGACACCAAAATGTGGTTAGAGGAATAGTTCGGGTTGCTCTTTTATTATTCTGTTGAGCAGGCTTATATATTCACTAAGCTCCCTCTTCTTCTCCTCGAAAACGTCCTTCAGCTTGGGGAGTCGTTCTTCAAGGAATTCTATGAAGCATTCTATGTCCTCCTCATGGGTATAGGGCGAGAAGACGCTTATCAAGACGTTTGCTACCTCCTTTTCCTCATCCCACACTAATTCTACGCCGACTAGCACTTTTGAT
>Ga0180301_10002904_pt1 | contig 13450 bp, 11 predicted proteins | sample GuaBasSediGuay16_FD_121797 | JGI IMG/M metagenome (GOLD analysis project Ga0180301, IMG submission 121797) | Subseafloor sediment microbial communities from Guaymas Basin, Gulf of California, Mexico - Guay16, Core 4569-2, 12-15 cm | ecosystem: Environmental > Aquatic > Marine > Hydrothermal...
CCTATGGCTGTATCTTCCAGAACAAGACATACCTCAGGTGAAGTTTTTAGCTTCCGGACCACCTTGTTATAAATTTCAGGGTCAGGCTTTGGTTTCTGTACTTCCTCTCCTGTGACAATAACCTGAAATTTATCTTCAATCCCAAGTCCTTCCTTGCCAATAACAGCTTCTGTCTCTATTTTTCCAGCAGAAGTTGCCAGAGCAAGGGAGTAAGAATTTTCCCGGAGAAACTGTATGAATTGTTTAACACCCGGTCTTACAATATTTTCCACTTCATTTTCAATATATTCACGGTAATAACTATTTTTTCTTTCCACAAGTTCTTCTAAACTTTCCTTCAGCGAAATTGAATTTTCCTCTATAATTTCTTGAAAAAACTCCTTTGATCGTTTCCCCACGCATTTTCTTATCCAGTAATCCTCGTTTATCTTAAATCTGTAAGTAGATAATGCCCTGTTAGTTGCTGAGAGTTGTAAAGATTCGTTATCTACAATAAGTCCATCCATGTCAAAAATTACGGCTTCTACCTGTTTTAGAAGTTCGTTCAATTTATCTTCGTTAAAATAGGCAAGATGACTCTTCTTATTCGACATGAAACTATTCCTACTCAATGTTGGCATGTCTTAAGTCTATCTCTTTTGGGGACTGACCTGTTCTTTTTGCCAGCTCACATATCAATCCGTAAAAGAGGGCAAAGAGATTAATGCCAAAAAGAGCACCAGAGGTGTTTTTATGCTCTTCATCCCCGAGCAGGGCAAAAATCGGAAAATTAATCTGTTCGATTTTAGCCGGAACTATAAGGCTAATCTGGGCTATTTCGCTTAAGGTAGAATTGGGATGAGAGGTGATAGCAAGTATCCTCCCTTTCAGTTTTTTAGCTTTTTGTGCCAGAGTGACCACAGTGGAGGTCTCTCCTGACTGAGATATGGCTATCAAAAGATCGCTTTCACTTAAAGGTGGAGTAGTAACGTATCCCACAACGTATGAAGAAAAACCAAGGTGGGCCAGTTTCATGGCTAAAATTTTACCTATTAACCCTGAGTGCCCCACTCCTAAAACAAAGATCTTTTTGGCCTTAAGAATTTCATCAACAGCTTTTTCTATCTGATTATCATCAATTTTTTCAAAAGAGCTTACAAGATTTTTGGCTATTTCCCGGGAGATAAGTTTAACAGGATGCATTTTTCTTTGTTAGCTTTAATGATGATTTATTATAATACTGCGGGATTATTATAATAAAAAAATAGTTATGTGTCTATCATCTTTACAAATCCTATACTCTCCCGATTCTTTAAGTACCTCTCTCACATCATCAGAAGGGGTTTTTAGCTCTCTTCATTTTTGAGTAAATATTGTCATATGTGAAAAAAATTGTCAAATTTTACCATAAAGCCTTTGATAAAGTGAAAGATAATCCTGATACAATTTCTGGTAAATATCTACCTCAAAGGATAGAGGATAAAAGGTTTTCTTAATTTTCACCATCCTCTGAACCGCTTCCTCGATAGTGGAGAAAACTTTTGCCCCTACTCCAGCTAAAATTGCCGCCCCCATAGAAGCTGCTTCACTACACTCTGGAACTTCCACAGGAACATTTAGCACATTTGCCTTTATCTTGAGCCAGGTATTGCTTTTTGCAGCCCCTCCCAGGGAACATACCCTGTCAACCTTTATGGAAAGAGCTTTTAAAAGATCAATATTTTCTCGCAGCATAAAGGCAACAGATTCAACAAGAGCTCTGATAAAATGGGCACGTTTGTGTTTAAAAGATATTCCTACAAAAGCTCCTCTTGCTTCAGGATTAAAATCTGGACAGGCAGTTCCCGTAAAGTGAGGAAGGGCAAGAAGTCCTTCTGATCCAGGGGGAACCTGGGAGGCAAGATCAAGAAGCTCTCCATAATTTTCTCTTTTACCCTGTTCCCCGGGAAAGTTATCTCTAAACCATTTAAGAACGATACCGGAAGTCTCTGCATAAGGGTAAAGGACAAACTTATCCGGAACACAGTGGGGGGCTACAGGTATCCTTCTTTCAGGATCATATAAAGGTCTATCCACGGTTGCAACCACAGCAAGAGCTGTTCCCGTATTTTCAGTAATTATACCAGGTTCTACATTTCCTGCACCTAAGGCTGCTGCCATCTGATCCATAGAACCTGCTATAACCTTAGTATGGGTGGATAAACTTACCTTGGACTTTATCCCGGGATTTATATTTCCCACTACCTCATGAGAAGGTAAAATTTCAGGCAAATTCTCTCTTTTAAAACCTAAAAATTCCAGCATCTCATCCCACCAGTCTTTTTCTTTTAACTTTAGATAGCAGGTAGAAGAAGATTCGGTGGGATCTGTTGTAAACTTGCCTGTTAGTTTCCAGATAAGGTAATCCTTAAGAACAAGAAATTTTGAGGTTCTATTAAAAACATCTGGCTCATTTTTCTTGAGCCACAGGATCTTGGGTGCCGGCCAGATAGGTGAGATTTCAGGAATGCCCGTTCTTTTGTAAAGAATTTCTGGAGGGAAATTCTTAGCTATTTCTTTTGCTTCTTTTTCTGCCCGGGTATCCAGCCAGACAATAGCATTTCTTAATGCTTTCCCTTTTTTGTCCACACAGATAAGTGTCTCTGCTTGACTGGAAATTGACAGAGTAACAATTAAATAAGGGTTAATCTTTGATGTCTTCAAAACTTCTCTTATCCCCTTAATACAGGCCGTCCAGTAAACTTCAGGTGAAAGTTCAACCCGGTTAGGGCGAGGTGTAAGTAATGTATATTCTTGAGTGGATAAAGCTACGAGTTTTCCTCTGGACGTGAAAAGACCAACTTTGATAGAAGTTGTTCCCGCATCTATACTAAGGAGAAAATCATCTTTTTCGGTCATTTTTTATCATTTTAGTTCATCAAGGTTTACCCACCGTCTCTTTCTTGCTGAAATCTGGGCTGCTTCCATCACTTCTTGCACTTTGTATCCATCGTAAAAACCTGGATTTCCCTTTTTATCTTCCACAATCCTGGTGACAAAATCAAATTGGCTTGCAATATGGTATCTCATCCAGCCAATAGAAAATTTTGGTCCGGGTAAAAAGGCAGGCTCAGGATAGCGCTGAACTGTTTCTATTTTTTTAAATCCACGAAGTCCTCCTATGGGCTTTTCTGGATCTTTTGTGTCATAAACCCAGAGCCAGTTAGGATCCATAAGGTTAAAGTAAATTGCCCCCTTACTTCCATGAATTTCAATTCGAAGCTCATCATTGGTTCCTGTGGCAAGGCGAGATACCTCTACAGAACCTGCAGCACCGTTTTCCATTTCTATCTGGAGAAAGGAGATATCGTCAACTTCAACTTTTGCTTTTTTAGCCAGATCCTCAGGGAGAGGTCTTTCTTTTATGAAAGTGTAACTTTTAGCAAAAACGGCTCGGTATTCTCCCAGAAGATGCCTGATCAAATCAAGAACATGGGATCCAAGATCAAAAAGAGCTCCACCTCCTGCCTTTTTCTTATCCAGCCTCCAGCTCATAGGTCGGGAAGGGTCGATATAACCTGAATGAAGGTAACATCCCCGAAAACTAAAAACCTTCCCCAGAAAACCCTCATCTATAAGCTTTTTAGCTCGCATTATGGCGGGAATAAATCTGTATTCAAAAGTCATCTGATGGACAGAACTGGATTTTTCGGCCACATTTAAGATCTCTTTTGCCTGGTGTAAATTAATAGCCAGAGGTTTATCACAGTAAACGTGCTTTCCCGCTTTAAGTGCACTTACTAAAATATCTCGATGCAAATAATTGGGTGTACAGCAGTTAATTATGTCAATATCTTCTCTTTCCAGAAGGTCCTGGTATGAAGTGGTGGCAAATTGAAAGCCGGCAATTTTTTTAGCCTGCTTGGCTGTAGCTTCATGAGCTGTACACACTCCCACCAGCTTTACCTTAGCCGGAGAGGGCTGATAAAAGAGAGGAAGATTAAGATAAGCATAGGTGTGTACTTTGCCTATAAACCCCCAACCAACAATTCCCACACCAAGTTCTTTCTGCATTGTATTTCCCCTTTAATATCCAAATTCTCTTTCCACCTCAAAGATAGCCTCTTCAATTATATCCAGAGCTTTGCAGGCGACTTCTTCAGGCATAATAAGAGGAGGGGACATTCTTAAAATATGTCCTGCTGGTATCCAGGCAAGACCTTTTTTAAAGGCTTTTTGATAAACCAATTTACCTGCTTCTTTAAAAGGCTCCTTTGTGGATTTATCTTTTACCAGTTCCACACCAAAAAGACATCCCTTCCCCCTTACATCTCCAACTATGAGATGGGACTTTTCTATCTCGTTTAATCTTTTCATGATCACCTTCTCCAATCTTTGAGCATTCTCCAGCAAACCTTCCTCCTGAATAACTTTAATGGTGGCATAGGCTGCAGCACAGGCTACTGGATTTCCCCCGTAACTTGAGGAGGCAGAGATCTCTTCCAGAACATCTTTATATTCTTCTCTTACCACCACAGCAGTAATGGGGTAGCCATTGCCAAGTCCCTTGCCTATAATCATTACATCAGGGATTACTTCCCAGTGTTCACAGGCAAACCATTTTCCTGTTCGACCCATTCCGGTAAGTATTTCATCAAGCATTAAAAGTATACCCTTTTGACTGCAGTATTCTCGCAAACGGGGCAGGAACTCTGGTGGAGGAAAAACTGAGCCTGCCCAACCCTGAATTGGCTCCATAACTATTGCTGCCACCCTACCTGTACTTTCCTCCTCAATCTGTCTTTTCAGAAACTCCATACAGTAAACTCCACAGTCAGGATAACTCAATTTAAAGGGGCAGCGATAACAATTGGGCCGGGGGGCAAGAAAAAAACCAGGTGATCTTATTCCTTTATCCGGGCTCATTAGAGCAAGACTTACCGAACCTAAGGTTTTTCCGTGAAAATCACGCCAGAAACTAAAAAACTCAAAATTCCCTGTAGCTGCACGGCAAGCTCTAAGACCAGCTTCAACTGCAGAGGTCCCATCTGAATAAAGTTGAATACCATTTAAACCAGGTGGAGTAATACTGGCAAGTTTTTCCAGGAACTCGTATTTTATTGGTGTGGTAAAATCATGGCAGTTTACGAGTTTTGCAACTTGAGTTTTAATAGCCTCAGTTATTTTAGGATGACAGTGGCCACAAGCGGTAACGTATATTCCTGAGGAAAAATCAATATAGGTATTACCATCCACATCAAATAAAAGGTATCCTTTTCCTTTTTCAAAAACAACAGGAAAAAGCCTTACCTGTGTGGAGTATCCCTTCATGTACTTTTCGGCTTTCCCATGAATAGCCCGAGAATTGGGACCGGGTGGCTCAACGACAATTCGGGGAAAATCTTCCTTTACTTCTATTTTACTCATTTTAACTCCTTATTTAGCTTTTTTAAACTTAAACAACTACCACCTTTATTCCCTTTTTTTCAATTTCCACCCTAAATGAAGAAGGCATTTTTTTATCCACAATGAGAACATCCATCTTATTTATAGGCATAACAAAGGCAAAATTTTGTTTTTCAAATTTAGAATGATCGCAAAGGGCAATTATCTGGTTTGCTGCTTTTACTATTTCTTTTTTTGTTTGAGCCTCCTCCAGAGTAGGGGTTGTTATACCAAAAGAAGAGTCAAGAGCACTTATTCCAATAAAAGCTTTATCAAATCTAATCTGAGAAAGCGAAAGATCTGCCAGTGGACCAATTAAAGAATTGGTCCGTCTTCTTAGAGTTCCACCAGTAAGAATGAGGGTTATCTGAGTGGATCGGCGAAGTTCCTGAGCTATCTCAAGGGAATTGGTTACCACTGTCAGGTTTCTTTTATCAAGGATAAAACCTGTCATCTGAAGAACTGTTGTACTTGCTTCCATGAAAATGACCTCACCTTCTTCCACCATCATGGCAGCCTGACGGGCAATTTTTCTTTTTTCCTCCAGGAAACGTCCTTTCTCCACGAAATAATCTGGTTCAATAGCAACTCTTCTTTTACTGATAGCACCACCGTGAGTTCTTGTTATAAGCCCCTGATGCTCCAGAAATTCAAGATCTCTTCTAATAGTAGCACCACTTACCTCAAACATTTGCACAAGTTCCTCAACAGTTACTCTCCCTTTCTGGTGAATAATATCTAAAATTTTATCCTTTCTCTCCAGAGGAAAAGCTTTTTTCATTTGCACACCTTTACTTTCAAACATGATTGAATTTTATCATATGGGAGAAAAAAGTCAATGCCCAAAATCCTGACATTGGGACAGTTTTTACCTATACCTTTCTCCGTAGGCTCCCGGGTATGCCAGATTAACCAATAATATGAACAGCGGTAGCCTTGAACGAAGCATAAACTTTCTGTCCCACCCTGAGTTGCATCTCCTCAGCTGATCTTCTGGTTATCAAGGCTAAAAGTGGGAAGGGGCATCTCAGTTCAACCTCAACAAGAGGTCCCGAGAAACTCATGAGATTTATCCTGGCAGGAAAAAGGTTTCTGGCACTTGTCCTGGATTTTGAAAGAGAAAGAGTAATATCCTCTGGTTTAATACAAACATACACCCTTTCACCAGCTTGAAAACTGGATACCCCCTCTATAATTTTCCCCTCAACATCTACGTAAGTTATCCCATTCTCATTCTGGCTTACCACTCCCTTTAAGATATTATTTCTGGTGGTAAACTGAGCCACCTGTACATTTTTCGGGTTATAAAAAATCTCACGTGGACTGCCCACCTGGATGAGTTTACCTTCCATTAATACGCCCATCCTGTCGGCGAGACGCTCTCCCTGGGACATATCATGAGTCGCCATTACTATGGTTGCCCCCTGTTTTTTGTTAAAATCCAGAATTAACTTTTCTATGAGGTCTATGCTTAAAGGATCAAGATTTGCTGTTGGCTCATCCAGAAGAAGTACCTGAGGATCAGATATCACGGCTTGTGCCAGTGCTATTCTTTGAATCTCTCCTCCAGAGAGCTTTCGCGCATTCCTCTTCTCGTATCCTTTAAGTTCAACCATCTCTAACATCTTACCCACTTTCCTTAAGATATCCTTTCTTCTGTAGCCCCTGACTTTGAGGGGGTAAGCAACATTATCAAATACCGTGGCATTAAAAACTACCGGTTTTTGAAATACCATGGCCATCCTGCGACGTATCTTGAGCCTTAACCCTGGTGATGTCAATATTTCTTTTCCATCAAAGTATACTCTGCCTGATGTGGGATACTCCAGTTGATCGATTATTCGCAAAAGTGTGGTTTTTCCTGCACCGGTTGGACCAATTAAAACAAATACCTCCCCTCTTTTTATTTCTACGTTAATCCCCTTTAAAACTTCCTTAAAGTTGTAGCGATGATGCAAATCTACTATTTTTAGCAAGATGCTATTACCTCTGTTGTATCATATTCATAATAATGTTAACCACCAGTGACAGAAGGATAAGAATAATTCCCAGGGCAAGGGCAAACTCCAGCTCTCCTCTCTGTATCTCAAGAGAGATAGCTGTGGTTAATACCCTGGTAAATCCTTTAATGTTTCCCCCAATCATTATGGCAGAACCTACCTCGGAAATAGCTCTTCCAAAACCCATAATTACTGCTGCAACAACACTGAATCTTGCCTCCCTGATAACAGTCCAGATTGCCTGAAATTCTGTAGCACCAAGTGATAGAGCATTATCCCTGATTGAGATGTTAACTCCACTTAAAGCCGAAAGGGTAAGGCCGAGAAGTATGGGAGTGATAAGTATAACCTCTCCTATAACAATTGCTGTTGGGGTAAAAAGAATGCCAAGTCCTCCAAATGGACCCGATCGAGAAAAAAGAACAAACACTAAAAGCCCCACACAAACTGTTGGAAGACTGTAAAGAGTCTGAATAATATTGATCAGGATGCGCTTGCCCGGAAAACTGTAAAAGTGGATCAGTCCACCAACAGGGATACATACAAGAGAAGCTATGCAGGTAGAGGTTGCTGCAATGCGTAGTGACCTTAAGGTTATCTGCATAACCTCCGGGTCCCTTTTTAATATAAGTTCAAATGCCTTTAAGAGAGCTATCCAGAGCTCACCCATGGTACCTCACCTGACAGGTTTGGCACATTCTTTCCATGTTGGACAGCCTACCTTCTTACACTTTCCTCTGCCACAGGGTATGAAAAGCTGTGTTCCATACCTTTCAACACCGAACTCTCCTATTAATTTCTGACCTTCATCTGATATAAGAAAATTTATCAGATTATTTGCCATTTTAATATTAACATGGGGATATTTTTCAGGATTCACAGCCATAACTGCATAAACATTGAGAAGTTCTTTTCCCTTTCGAACCAGGGGAATTAGCCTCAAATTACCTTTATAAGCTAAAAATGTACCTGTATCAACAAGTGTGTATGCTCCAATCTCATTTGCCATAAGTAGTGTCGGTCCCATTCCCTTACCTGCCTCTATGTACCACGGACCAGATTTTTGAACAGTGTCATATTCATAGCCTGCCTTTTCCCAGATCTTTTTTTCTCTGGCATGTGTTCCTGAATCATCACCTCGAGAGATAAACTTCACTTTATCAGGATTTTTTTCACCTTCCTGTATCAGTTTTTTAAAAGCAGCTACTGGAGATATATCTTTTATGCCTGCGGGATCAATTTTTGGTCCCACGATGATAAAGTAATTACAGGCAAAACACCTGCGATTTATCCCGTATCCCTGCTTTATAAATTCATCCTCACGCACCCTATCATGGATAGCCAGTGCGTCAACATCGCCTCTTTTCCCATACTCAAGAGCTATACCGGTGCCAGCATAGATAACATCAAGTTCAACATTAAACTTTTTCTCAAAAATAGGCTCAAGATAGTCCCAGAGACCTGTATCGTAAAGACTGGTGGTAGTGGCTACACGTAGTCTTTCCTTTCTGGAGGATGAAGAGCTGCTGCCTGTAGCAGATTCTCCTGTAAAAAAAGTTAAATATACAAAAGCTAAAATAAAGATTATACCTAATAGAGACAGTTTTTTCATCACACTTTCCTTTTTCATTTTGAGTAAAGAGTTTCATGAGGATTAGCGATCATTTTAAACAAAAAAGCCAATATCGTTTGGAAAGATATTGGCTTTTTAAAAAAATGTAATTTCTTCTTTCCAAACACGGGAGGCACAGTCATTTCTAACTGTACCCTATCGGCTATTTACCATAGGAAAGTCCCGTAGGCAAATAGCTCGAAGAAATTACGCCAGCTCCCCTGGAAATAAAAGAACCTTGTTCCCTTGCAGCTTTACCTTTATTCCAGGGTTTTTCTTTCTAAAGACTCAACTACTCTTAAGGCTAAGTTTTTAATCATACTTTGAAAAAATTTAAGGGACAGTCTCTCACCATTGTCAGCTATCTCTGCACTCTTTTTTGTATCACTCTGTTTTTTCCACCTCTTTCATTTTTTTCTCCACCCAATCACAGATTTTATCAATTTCCTCCGGTCTAAAAACAGGTTTATCTTCTTTTATATTTATATCACTTACAAAGGCAACAACCTTCTTTAAAGAAGGATCTTTTATTTCACTGATTCCTCTTCGTAAAAGCTCTATTTTCTCAATCCATTGCAGATTACTGTATCCTTCCACCAATACTATATCAAATCCATGGAAAAGTAAAGAAATAATCTGTGGAATCTTTTTAATGTCCTCTTTTTCTTCCCTTAAAAAAGCGAATCTTTCCGGGGAAGTTAGAAGCACTCCCTGGCTTCCAGCCTGGGAGAACTTCCAGGAATCTTTCCCTTTCCTGTCTATCTCAAAACCATGAGGGCAGTTTTTAACTACCCCTACCCTGTATCCTCTTTTTACAAACTCTGGTACAAGTTTTAAAATAAGGGTGGTTTTACCTGTATCTGATTTTCCAACTATTCCTAAAATAAAAGGTTTGTGAGCTTCCCTGTAATTCACCTTCCCTCTACCTGACAAAAAGGCCAATCTTACTAACTTCTCTCTCACAGGCTCCCGGTATCTCACCTATTATTTTAGTGCAGCAGGCCTTTCCTTTTTGTGGGTGCAAAGTTTCTACCATGTAAAAGTAAGCTGCTCACCAAAAAGAGGCTTCCTTACAAGGTATCTCCGGGAGCCTTCTATTCTCGGATATCCGGGTGTTAAGTCTGTTTGATGCTACCATAAAGGAAGCCTTATGTCAAACTCTTCTCGGTCACATTAATCCAGAGATGTAAGCTCCTGTAAGGTTCAGGTTGATCATCTCTGAAAAGGAGAAATCGAACCTTTATATTTTCTCCTGCTTTCTTGGGAGTAAAACCAAGTTTTTTCCCATTTTTCTTCCTGGTTTAAAACTACAGGACCAGAAGCTACGGATTTAGCTTATTGTATCAAACAAAATACCGGCAGGCAAGTCCGGTACAGCCGGGGGTTTCTAAACCTCTTTTTCAACTAAAAAGGTGCACAATAGGAAGCTCTAAATTTCATTTGCCTTAAAAACAAATTGTGGTAAGATTGGGTAGGTAAAACAGGATAAACTTTTAGAGGAATTTGATGAACAAAAAACCATGATACAAAAACCTATTTTTATAGTTTAAAGAGAGGGGTGGAGTGAAATTATCTATGCCATTAAACTGGATAGATAGTACCCCAAAAAAAGTAGGAGTAGTTGTTCGGGGTGGTCAGAGTATGTCATAGACTGGCTTTTTATCAGGAACTACCTGGAACCTGAACCTGTATATAAGCTGGGAAGTGAAGAGGAGAAATCTTCAAAAATCAACATGTAACAGATCCTCTCTCTTATCAAAGCCTGTCAGGAAAGTATATCAGAAGAGTTAGAGATGATCAGGCAGATAAGGAAAGAAGTTGAGCTTTTAAAGACAAGAATTGATCAGCTGGAGAAAAGGATAGAAGAGTTAAGCAAGGAAAAGTCCACATACTGAAGCATACTGAATTTTTCTGATGTTGATGAGTCCCGGGTTTTGGATAGTGAAAGTAAATGCCCGGTCTCTGGAGAAGGAGAAAATCATTGCCGGAGCTAATGAAGGCAGGATGGCTAAAAAATTAAAAAAGGAGGCCTATTATGGCAGAACAAATTAAGGAACTGGATGAAAGAGGTCGAACGGATAAAAAACTCTCCTTCGGGTTATACCTTGTTTTCCTTGTCATCATTATTGCCCTTGCAATTGTAACTTCTTTTCTCAGTTCGCTTTTTGCCGGGATAACTACAGGTGTCATCGTATCAACTATAGTGATGCTTCTTGTAGCTATTTACATATGGTGGTACAACTGGCTTCTCTATAAAAGGCGCAATGAACATTTCGAAAGAATAAAAAAATTAAAGAACAGGTTATGTGAGCTGGTGAAAGAAAAGTTAAATGAGGAGACGACAACTCTTAAAGAGGTTGACCCTGTTATAGCCAAAAGAGAAAGATACCGTTCTAAATACCTTTTTTTTCTGTGGCTCATATTCAGTTATCTTGGAAACCTTGTAAGAGTTTCTCCCATCTTTGCGGTTTTTACTGTTCTGGCTGTTATTTTTGGTCTCATTGTGCTTTATTATTTGACTGTTGACTACCACTACCATGAACAGGGAGAAATTCCCTTCTTTCAGAAACTCGGTGAACTCTTGAAAAAAAAAGGAATCACTTTTGATGCTTCTATTTCCAGCCCCTTACCACGCAGAAGATATGGGCTCTATATTTTCCTTTCCATTATCACCCTGGGCATATTTGGTATTTACTGGGCCTATATTCTCTTTCGTGATCCCAATCAACACTTTGATACCCATGTTGTATGGGAAAATCAACTCAAAAAAATCGTTCAAGAGAGTCTCTCTTAAATTATCTTAAATTAAACTGAGGGGAAATTTTGGCTTCATTTCTGGGAGATATCTGTGAGGAGTCTTAGATAATCCTTCAGGTGACGGGTAATAAGAAACCTGTCTTTAACGGTTTTTCTGCCAATTTCACCCATTTTGCGGGCAAAGGAGGGGTTTTTCAAAAGATACTCAACCTTATCTACTGCCTCTTCAACTGAGTTGATCAAAAATCCGTTTTCGCCATCTTTTATCTGCAATCTTATTCCTCCAACATTAGCTCCAACTACGGGACGGGATTTCCATAGGGATTCGGTGACTGTCAATCCAAACCCCTCTCTTAAGGATTTTTGAATTACAACATCTGCACTTCTCTGCAGGGCATTTATCTCAACGAAACTGTCAGGAGGAAGGTTTAATATGTGAATATCAGGGTCAGCCCGGGCTTCCTTTTGAACCTGTCTTAAAACCTTTGAACTTTCCGGGTCGTCCGTTGCCTCGCCCCCTGCCAGAATGAGCTGACACTCCAGCTTCTTTTTTACCTTCCGGTAAACCTTAATGACTCCTGAAGGATCTTTGAAATAATCAAAACGGGAAACCTGAAGCAAAACAGGCTTTTTGGGTAAAACATCTAATCTTTTGAGGATACCGGCTATCTGTCTGATAGAAAGATCTCTGTTTTTCTCGCTAAGAGGATCTATAGAGGGAGCTATTATGTAAGAGGTAAAAGGAAGTGGTTGAACAAACTCCTGCATGGAAAATATAGCAGCGTCATACCTTTTAATGTAAGTGGATAGGAAATCCCAGATTCTTTTATCTGGATTGGAAAGGTCTATGTGACATCTCCATATCCACCTGTTATTTTTCCTGGCCTCAATTAGAGGTGCAGGTTGGGGATCGTGAATAATTACTATATCAGAGATAAGGTTAATTTTTTTAATGTTGCTCTCATTTACCCTTATGTATTCATCCAGCATATCTTGAGTTATATTTTCTCCTTGTACAACAAGACCTTGCAGTAAATTGTGGAAAAGCTTGGTGATTTGAAAAAACCTCTCTGTTCCCTCAATAACCTCCCAGCGACAGTTAATCCCTACAAGATTAAACAAAGGCACAAGGCTTTGTAATATCTCTGCTACTCCCCCACCCTTCCGTGTTGAGTTAATATGAACTACGGAAATTCCTTTAAGTTTATCAGCGAGATCGAGTATCTCTTCAATCTCGCTACGCCCAACTATCTCCTCGTACATTTTGAGATTTAAATACCTCATGTTTTTTATCTATCCCTTAATTGACCCTGCTAAAATACCTCTTACAAAATAACGTTGCAGACTGAAAAAAACAAAGAGTGAGGGAATAATGGAGATAAATACCGCTGCAGTGAGAATTTCCCAATCCTGACCATAGGATCCAACTAAACTGCTTATCTGAACAGTGATAGGGGCCACATCAGCTGTTCCTCCAAGATAAATAAGGGCAACGAGAAGATCGTTCCAGACCCACAAAAACTGGAAAATGGTGAGTGAGGCAATAATAGGTACAGAAAGAGGCAAAACAATGCGCAGGAAAATGTAAAAATGACTTGCTCCATCTATGGAGGCAGAGTCAAAAAGCTCTTCTGGTAATCCAGAGATGTAATTGTACAGCATGTATATGGCAAGGGGA
>Ga0180301_10002905_pt1 | contig 13443 bp, 13 predicted proteins | sample GuaBasSediGuay16_FD_121797 | JGI IMG/M metagenome (GOLD analysis project Ga0180301, IMG submission 121797) | Subseafloor sediment microbial communities from Guaymas Basin, Gulf of California, Mexico - Guay16, Core 4569-2, 12-15 cm | ecosystem: Environmental > Aquatic > Marine > Hydrothermal...
ATAGCATATGAAGTAGGAGCTAGATCCTATAGAACAATTTTAAGGAGAGTAGGATTAAAAGGGAGCTGGGATAAGATAGAATTTCTCTATCCTAATATAATATTAAGCATGTACGGAAAAGACTTCTTAGTAAGGACAATAGTAAATAAAGCTGATGTCACCATAGAGGTATTGCCTAAAAGAATAGACTACTATTTAGGAGACTGCTTAGCCCGTGCCACTCTAAGAACGGAAGACATTCCAAGTAAATTTGTAAGAACTTTAAAACGTGTCCTAAGAAGAGCATTTTGGCAGTTAAGCCTTTGACTTAGGGAGATATCTTTTCATTAGAGAAACACATATCCTCTAAGTTAACAAGGATCCTCATGACTCACAGAACCAGTTAAAGAGAGCTAAGCTGAGATCTGATAAAAAGTATATTAAAATGAAATTTAGATCATAAAGACTATTAAAAGTAAAGAAGTGGCTTAAAATCTTCATTAGTAAGGAAATTCATAACTAATATAACAATCATAAATTTAGAGAGGTTCGTGAATAGCAAAATGAGAGGTATTAGCGATATGGACTTTAAGGGAGTCATTTTTGATCTAGATGGTACATTATTAGATACAACCCAAGCACATATTCTAGCATGGATCGAAGCCTCAAAATCTCTAGGTATCCATGAAGTTGATGAAGCCTTTATAAGACAGCAATTAGGAAAAACATCTTTAGATATAGCTAAGGAAATTCTAATCCATTATAATAAACCTACTAACCTAGTGGAACGCTTGGCTAACTTGAAGGATACTCTATTTATTGAGAAGTACCTTAAAGAATCTAAGTTGATACCTAATGTTAAGAAAATGCTTTACTCTTTAAAGAATAAAGGAATTAAGATAGCTATAGTCTCTTCTAATCCGTCATCTGTTATAAGAGAGGTACTGAAGCATATGGATATACTGAAGTACGTAGATGTGATTATAGGTCAAGATGATGTCAAGGAGCCAAAACCCTCACCCCAGCCTATATTAAAGGCTATTTCTGAAATGAACCTTAGAAAGGAAGAAGTACTAGTAGTGGGGGATAGCATATACGACATTATAGCTGCTAAGAGGGCAGGAGTAAAGGTTTATGGCGTTCTAACAGGAGTAGGATCTCTCACGGAGCTTAGAAATGCTGGAGCTGTAAGAGTATTAAGAAACGCGTCTATGCTAGTAGACTATGTGAGTTTATAAGCTAAATAGCTCTTAGAGATAACCTGAGTAAATATGGTAGTAGGAGAGACTATTCGTATCAAACAGGTGATGTATAAAGACAGTATAACGGGTATAGAAGTAACAAGATTGACAGACGATTATGGTAACACCATACACCCATATTTTACACAGAACCTAATGACACCAAATAGCGAAACACTCTTAGTAGTTTCTGACAGAACTGGATGGTGGCAACTTTATCGTTTAGACATACCAGATAGTGAGTTAACACAACTTACTGAAGATGCTAGTATAGCTCCTCATTGTCCCTGTCTTGACGGCAAACATAATATAGCATATTATTGGGATGGATCTTTTCTTAAAGCTGTAGACTTAGAAGATTATGAAACAAGAGTAATATACTCCGTCCCAGAGGGTTTTAAGCCAGGTATACTCTCTATAACGCCTGACGGTAGATACTTAGCGTTTGCATACGTAGAAAAAATCCCCCTTAGTACTTTACGTGGAAGAGCTTATTCGGCCTTCATAGAATATATGTACTTAAGACCACGTAGCGTTATTATGAGGATAGATCTAAAGAAGGAAGAGGCTCAAGCAGTTTGGGGCGAAGTAGCATGGATTTCCCATGTTAATATAAGCCCTGTAAACCCAGACATAATACTCTTCTGTCATGAAGGTCCATGGCATTTAGTTCAACGTATGTGGATTGTAAAAGCTAATACACATGAGATATGGCCATTAGTGCCTCAAAAAAGATATTTAGAACGTGCTGGTCATGAGTTCTTTACAAACGACGGTATAGTTGTAGCTCAGTTTAGTAGACGTAGCTCTCCTTCATCAAGTGACTGGGTCTACTACGACTTATTTGTAAAGCCAGATGGAAGTGATTTACGGATGTACAAGTATCCTAGTAGACCACCTGCTCATATAAAAACTAATAGTAATGCATCTCTCGCAGTAGGAGATAGAGGCTACATATCCCCTAATTTTAAAGAAGGATCATCATTCATTTCATTAATAAAGTACAATAAAGAAGGTACTGTGAGCCTTAAACTACTCTGTCGTCACGATACTTCGTGGCTAACGCAGAGATCGCACCCTCATCCAATATTTACACCCAATGACGAGTATGTTATCTTTACGTCAGATAAAGGTGGACGTTGTAATATATACATGGCTCTGGGTAAATGGGAAGAATAACTTTTATACTATAGATAAGTAATTTTTATATTCAACAATATTACATATTTAACGTGAGCAAAAATGGAAGCTCATCCTCCCCCTCGCTCCTTTCCGGCTATAACTAAGGAGAAAGGGCTTAAGGGCAAGTTACGCCTCTTTAAATTAATAGGAATCCTAAGACCTCATTTAAAATTCTTTATCATAGGACTCACTCTCTCTATGATTTCAACTGCAATAGGTCTATTACCGCCGTACATAAGTAAGGAGATAACAGATAAGGTTTTAGTTCCTAGAAAAAACTTCGAGCTTTTAGTGTTCCTAGTAAGCTTACTAATCATACTTCATTTTGTAAATGTCATAATTTCTGCTACAAGAGACTATGTTATGGCAGTGCTTAATAATAGAGTAGTCCTAGATCTTCGAGAACGCCTATATAGGCATGTAATGTCTCTAGGTTTAGACTTCTATGATCAAAGTCGAACAGGTGATATAGTAGCTAGAGTCTTCAGCTATGTAAGGCAAATTCACTCATTCCTTGTTCGAGGTCTTCAGACACTTATAATTAATATTCTAATGCTAAGTGGTACTATAACCATAATCTTCGCTATAAACTTCAAACTCGCCTTAATCTCTTTAGCACCTATACCAGTAATACTATTCGGAACTTGGGCCTATCAAAGAAAAGCTCGGTTTGCATTTCTTAGAGTATGGAAAGTCATATCTAACTTCACATCATATGTAACATCAGTATTAACTTCTATAATCCTAGTGAAAGTATTAGGCATGGAAAATATCGAAATCAAAAGATTTCATAAATATGCAAAAAGCATATACGATGCAGAAATAGACTTAACCAAGTTAAACATTAGGTACTTCCCCTTCATGGGACTTTCTTTAAGTCTAACATCAACATTAATAATGTTCTTCGGGGGGATTATGGTACTACGTGGTGAAACAACGATAGGAACTCTCATGGCGTTTTTAGGTTATATGTGGCAGGTTTATGGCCCCATTCGTGTCTTAAGTAACCTAATGACACAATACACTCAAGCTGAAACTGCTTATGAGAAATTATTAGAAGTTCTAGGTGTAGAGCCTTCTATAAAAGAGGCTCCAGATGCTATCGACGTAAAGTTAAAGGGCTCTATAAAAGTTGAAGATGTCTATTTTGCCTATACTGATAGATTAGTATTAAAGGGTATTTCCTTTGAAGTCAAACCCGGTGAAGTCGTAGGTATTGTAGGACCTAATGGTTCCGGTAAAACAACTTTAGTGAAACTACTCAGTAGGCTATATGATCCTAGGAAAGGTAGAATACTATTTGATAGTATAGATTTGCGTAAAATAAAGCTAGATTCCTTAAGAAGACAGGTTGCTATGGTTCCTCAAGAGCCTCTATTACTTCCTGGTTCCATAGCATTTAATATAGTGTATGGGTCAGAAAGTGCTTCCCCTGAAGATGTATTAATCGCCTCTAAAATAAGTTGTGCTCATGACTTTATAATGCGTCTACCTCTAGCCTATGACACGGATGTAGGCGAAGCAGGAAGGAGGCTTTCTGGAGGACAAAAACAAATGGTATGCATTGCTAGAGCATTAACTAAGAGGCCTCGTATACTAATACTTGATGAATCTATGTCTAGTATCGCTATAGATCTGGAGAAGAAGATCATGAAAGGCATACTGGCTTACCTTCCAGATTCTACCATAATCATGATCTCACATAGACCTACCTTAATAAACTACGTCAATAGAGTAATAGAGGTGAGAAATGGCACTATAACAAACCAGTTTGAGGGTCTTTTAGAAGAAAGACCTGAGGTAGAAAATTATGCAAACTTTATAAATCCTAAGGACTTATCGATTAGATATGATGGCGCCTCACTCAAAGTATCTACTAAAGAAGGTTACACTTTAAGCAATATTAAAGCTAAATTACCCTTCCCTACATCATATCCTAAAATGGTCATTCTCTACGATAATAAAGGAAATGAACTCTGTATTATAAGAAACTATGAAGAGCTAGATTCAATAAGTAAAAAAGAGCTACTCAATTACATTAAGAGAGAATATAACATGATTAATATTAGAAGAATAATTAAAATAAGCCCCATAAGGAGGAGGAGAAGAGAATTTGATGTTCTCATTATCTTTGAAGACGAAAGAGGTATTACAAGACGAGAAGTAGTGCCATTAAATACTATAACCGTTCAGGATAGTAGATTAATGATTTCAATTCCTGGTAGAATCTATATTGCTAACCTAAACAATTTAGATAGAAATACTAGGATTGGCTTACTTTCACTTGCAGTAGAAACAGAAAGCCTATGGACTTCTACGTAATAGTGAAACCTGTAGCTATTCTTCGTATTTCCTAACATCTAACCATACTAATGTTATAGGATCCTTCTCATCTGCAATAACATGATGTTCCTCGCCTGGCTCTACTACTATTATATCTCCTCCCTTAAACTCGTATTTTTTGCCATCGATAATCATAACTGCCCTTCCCTTAATGCCTATAAAGACTTCTGGATGATCATGTACGTGATACTCTCCTTTGTGACTTTCTTCACGAGGATTATATACATGTACACCACCTCTTATTACCTTATGCTCTGATAACAGGAGTGATGCTAGTAAATCCCCCTTCACGAGCTCTTTAAGAGAGTATATAGAGAACTTCCTCATCCTAACACTCCCCATACATGATGTATATCAAGCAATATTATATTTTGTTTAGGTGAAACTTAGAATGTCCTTTTCATATTTGTTATCTTAATCAAGCTATTTATTCTAATATTAATCTAATAGGTAGTTGGTGTGAGCTAGATATGAATGCATACGGTATAGACACTTGGATCTACATATCTCTGCCTATCGAAGAAGCTCTTAAAAGGCTTGAGGAAAAGGGAATTAAGTACATAGAATTTAGTTATGAACATTTCTCAAATCTAAAAAAGCGAGAGGATTTCTTAAGACGAGCAAAAGAAGTGAATGAAGTTCTTAGTACCCTTACAATTAAGCCTATACAAATGCATGCTATATTCGGTGAAATTGATTCGAGACTATGCTCAAAGGATACTTCTGTAAGGGAAAAGGCATTAGAGGAGTTAAAGTTATGGATAGAATTTTGCTCTCTTCTTGATTCTGAAGTATTAGTAGTACATACTGCTATGGATAAACTCCAGCTTAATGAAGATTTTACCAACTTCTGTAATCGCCTCAGAGATGCAAATATACAGGCCTTCTCGGTATTAGTTAAACACGCCTCAGAATATAACATAAAATTAGCTGTAGAAAACAGGCTAGAGAATATCTTTGGTGCTACACCTAGAGATCTGATTGCTTTAATTGAAGAGACAGATCCAGATTTCATAGGAGTCTGTTTCGATACAGGTCACGCTAATGTTCGAGGACTTAACTTAATAGAGTTTGTCAAAGAGATAAAGGATTATCTAATAGCAACTCATATTCACGATAATAATGGAAGAAATGACTTGCATCTCCCACCCTTAATGGGTAATATAAGCTGGCATCAGCTCATGAAAATCATGAAAACATCTTACAATAAACCTCTCATCCTAGAAATAGCAGGACACAAGGATATTGCTATATGTGATAACCACATTGAACTCTCAAAAGTAGTGATGAATTATCTACTTTAGTTATTTACTTAATCATTTATTATATTAATTCGATAGATGCTATTAAAGGTGAGTATTCTGTGAAAAAGAAATTAAAGATAGGTATAATAGGCTGTGGAGAAATTGCTGTGCGAACTGCTAAGGCTATTGATGCTGCTGAGAATGCTGAAATAGGAATAGTCATGGACATAAGGGAAAATTTGGCTAAAGATTTAGGTAATAAATACAATGTTCCATATACCACTAAGCTAGAGGATGTACTTAAGTCCGATGTAGACGCAGTTTACATAGCGACGCCTCATGATACTCATGCTCCTATAACCATTGAAGCGGCTAAGGCTGGGAAGCATGTGCTAGTCGAGAAACCTATAGCTACAAACCTTAAGGATGCTAATTTAATGATAGAAGAGTGTAAAAAAGCTGGAGTTAAGCTTTCTGTTTGCTTTGTGTTACGATATAGTCCACCAGTAGCCAAAGCTAGGGAATTAATAGAGAATGGTGTCATAGGCGAAATAATAGGAGTCCATACTTGGGCATTAATAGATAAACCAAATTACTATTGGGAGGGTGGTTATACAGGACGTGTTAAGGATGACTGGAGGAAGTATAAGGCAAGAGCAGGCGGAGGAGTTTTAATAATGAATGTTGTTCACAATATAGACTATCTAAGATACATAACAGGGCTTGAAGTTGTTAGAGTATATAGTGAATATGAGACCTTAGCTACCCCTGTAGAAGTTGAGGATTGCATTGTAGTCACATTGAGGTATAACAATAAAGCCATTGGAAGCATAGTCGCCTCCTCTTGCGCTAAGGGAGGTATAGGGCCCTTTAGTATAGGTCAAGACAGAATAATGGGTACGAAAGGTCAGATAATATTAAGTGCCCCACTCTTAGTTTACGTAACCGAAGAATGCAAAGAGTATTCTTTAAAAGCTAATACATGGAATAAAGTATCATTAAAAAGGGTTAATCCGAGACAGAGATACATAGAAGAAGTAGCTAGTGCAATTCTTTTGGATAAAGATCCTCCTATTACTGGAGAGGATGGATTAAGAGCCCTTGAGATAATTACAGCTGCTTATGAATCGCTTCATTTAGGTAAGCCTATAAGTCTAGTAAAGAAGTGAAAGTATGCTAGAAAGACCTGCTATTCTAGGCGGACAGCCAGTACGAGATAAGCCCTTAGGAGAGTGGCCAATAGTAACTGACGAGGAAATTGAAGCGGTTATTCGAGTTTTAAAGAGACGTAAACTCTTTGCATCAATGTATGAAGGTATAGAGGTTCCAGCCTTTGAGGAGGAATTTGCTAAAGCTATGAATGTAAAGTACGCTATAGCAGTTAGTTCAGGAACAGCAGCCTTGGATATAGCTGTTGCAGCCCTTGGTATAGGTCCTGGGGATGAGGTCATAACTACACCTTATACTTTCATTGCAACAGCTACATGTATCTTGCAAAATTGTGCAATACCTGTATTTGCTGATGTTGATTTAAAGACAAGAAATATAGATCCAGAAGAAATCGAGAAAAAGATAACTGATAAAACAAAGGCTATCATAGTCGTTCATATAGGGGGCCATCCCGCTGAAATGGACGAAATAATGAGAATCGCTAGAGAACACGATCTCTATGTAATAGAAGATTGTGCACAAGCTCATCTAGCCGAATATAAAGGTAGGCTAGTTGGAAGTATAGGGCATATAGGTATCTTTAGTTTCCAAGAATCAAAGAACATGATGTCTGGTGAGGGAGGAATTATAACAACTAATGATCCTAAATTAGCGGAAATATGTTACTCTTTAAGGGAGCATGGACGATTAAAAAATAAGCCTTGGTATTATCATGCAAGACTTGGATGGAATTACAGAATGACTGAAATGCAAGCTGCTATTTTAAGGGTTCAGTTAAAAAGGCTTCCCAAAGTAACTCAAGAACGTAGAAGAAATGCTGAGTACTTATCCAAATTATTAAAGGAAGTTGAAGGAGTTAGACCAGCCTATGTAGCTCCTTACGTGAAGCATGCCTATCACTTATATATGATTGATTACTTTCCACAGATCCTAGGACTAAGTAAGGTAGAGTTTGTAAAAGCCATCAATGCAGAAGGAATACCAATATATGGCGGTTATATGTGGCCCTTATATGAGAATGAGATATTTAGTAAGCTCAAAGCTAGACCTAAGGGTTGTCCATATACTTGTCCTTACTATGGTAAGGAAGTAAAATACCCTAAGGGATTATGTCCTAATGTAGAGAAATTATGTTATGAGAGAGGGCTTTGGATGCCAGGGCACTCACTTAATGTACCTAGTGAAGAATTAGACGATATACTGAGAGGTATAGAGAAAATTATAAAGTATCGTGAAGAGATAGCCAAGCAACTGAGGAGCAGTCATTGAATTAGTAACCTAATCATTTCTCATATTTCTCTACTATTTCTCTCGCTTCTTTTTCAGAATTACAATAGGTTTGTATTAATATCCCCTTGGGTGGTAACCTCTTTAATAGGAGGTCTATGCTTCCTAATGGAACTGAGATTACAAGACGTTTGCCCTTCTGTAATATCTTTCTATAGAGTGGTAGCCATATAGGAGATCCGCAATGGTACCCCCTATTTTCCATACCAGCTCCTGGTACCCACTGGATACCGTCTAGTTCTTCTATGTTAAGTAACATGTCTACATGAGGTAATTCTCCTGGGCCATCTAAATGATATATAGTAAAATCTAAGAGTCTACAATGTTCGGCTATATGGGGCAATACGAAACGTCTAAAAAGCTTAGGTGAGAGCATAGCAGCAAAATCACATTGTATTGGATACCATCTCTTATGGCACCATATACCCATCCATGCTGAGGTACCCTCTTGCGGGATAAGACTATATAACTTATCATAACATTGGTGCCATAATTCAAAGATATTCCAAATAACTTTCTCAACATCGTTAGGTCTAATTATCATATCTTTAATTAAGTGGGTGCTTCCTCTTAACGAAGCTAGTACGTCGACTACACCACCTATATCTGTCATTCCTACTATAAATCTTCCTCTTCCTAGTCTTCCTACAACTTCTGTTGCCTTCTTTACTCTTATCCACCATTCATTTGAAGGATCTATATCTAATCCCTTTAAAAGTTCATCTAAGTTTCTAGCTAGAGAAGGATTCCAGCATGCACCAAACCATACAGTATCCCCTGTAAATTTAGGCGTAGCTCCTAGAAAAGCACCTAAGATTCCTGGACCAAAATTTATCCATAGGTTAGGAAAAGCTTCGCCTCCAAAGTATGTAGTTTCACACCATCTTTCAAATTCTCTAACAATCACTTCAAATTTATCCCGAACTTTCATAAACATCCACGTATCCCATCCATACCATTTTCCTTTAAACTTGTTTCTTGGTGCTATCACCTGAATTAATACTCCTTCTCCTTCCTCCCACCATACTCTTAGTTTATCCTTAGCCTCCTTCCAATTCTCTTTGTACAACACTATCATCACCTTTCATAACATGAGGACTATTTACAAAGATATCATTTATACTAAACGTTTCCTTCAATACTATTACTCCTATTAAGGATAAAGGGTACTTATGAAATTAAACTTAGAGAAAGAAACTAAAAGATCTCCCTTCGAAGAATTAACTGAACTCGTAAATGAAGTTTGGCGTTTGCAGAAAGAAGCAAAAGAACTATGGAGAACCCTTAATGAGTATGCTTCTGAGGCTCCCCATCCGCTTATACTTCATATGATTAAAGAGTTAGAGAGTTTAGAGGAAATTCCTGAGCCTATTAAGGCTGAAGAGGAACTAAAAGGTTTAGTTTCATCACTTAAAGAGTACGTTGATTACTCTAGAGAAAGAATTGAGTCTTTAAGAGAGTACCTTAGGTCTATTCGAGACCTTTCAGCAATGCTGATAGAAATAGAAGAGAAGGTTCCTCTACTTGAAGCATGGTCTGAAACTCTTAAAAATATAGAACCAAAGGTCTCCTCTGAAGCTTTACGTGCTATAAATAAGGTAAGGCGAATAAGAGAAACTAAGAGTGTTAAAGACATTAGGAGAATCACGGATGAGGTAAGCGAAGTACTAAAAAATGTATACTATACATTACGGCTATGTCAGAGAGTATACGATAAGAAACTATCTTTAATTCGCGAACAAGTAGAGAGCGCAATTAAGTTATATAAAGGAGCTCGAAAAATAGCTGACATATCTAGTATATCTATGCTCGAGGGAGCTTATGCTAGGCTAATTCATGCTCAGAATATAATTGAGGATGTTAAAAGAAGAGCTCCATTTGTAGATGTAGACTTACTTCAGGTAGAAAAAGAAGTTCAAGAAATTTTAAGAACATTTAAAGAGATATTCGACTCCTCTATGAAGGGAAATGAAATGAGAGTACTTAAGGCATTAGGTACTCTTGTTCCTCAATATGGTGACCGGGCATTGCCACTTCATATAGTGATCATGCAGATATCTAGATTAGCAGAAATGAATATAGACGAAGTCTTAAAGACTCTCTTTGTACTAAGTAAGAGAAGATTAGTCCCTATCAAGATAAAAATTAGCTAGAAGTATAAGCTAATTTTATAGCTTTAGTATTCGCTTTATATTCTCTCCTAATATTTTAGCTTCATCTTTAGGCTCAAGTTCTAATAGCTCGACCTTCTTTCTCTCTATGAGAGGATGATATACTGGAGCATCTGAGCCAAAGACTATTCTTTCAGGTCCTACTCTTTCTACAGCAAGCTTTAAATTCTCATGAATATCGGAGCCTACAGATGTATCTAAATAAATGTTATCGTAACGCTCTGCGAGGTATATTGCCTGTAACTGATGATAGTAATTATTAGGACTACCTAGGTGAGCTATTATTATCTTAACATCAGGATAAGCTTTAATGAGAGGTACTAGTTCTAAAGGACCTCTTCTATCACTAGTATGTATGAGAAGTGGTAGATCATATTCAAGTAAAAGATTCATGATCCCTCTAGTTGGATACCCTTCATGGGAATGTAGCTTAAGACCCTTCATACCTAGTCTCTCGATTGCCTCTCGCAAATAGTTGACAGCTCCAGGATGTGAAGCAGCTACCTTAGCAAAGGGTATTAACTTATCTGGATACTTCTTTGTAGCCTCAGCTACCTCCTTATTAGCTAGATCATAAAGTTCAGGTGGGTAATGTACAGGAAAAATAACTGCTCTATCTACTTTAGCTTTCTTTTCTAACTCAAGGACTTTTTCAGGAGGTATCTCAATTGCCCACCAGTACTCGAGAATTTCACCTTTTCCCATATGAGTATGACAGTCTATTATCATGAATATCCCTAATATAAGATTATGAGTAAAAATGTATTTAAGATCAAGTTACTATCCCCCAAGATATTTACTTCCGCTCAGCTAATGCTTTAATTAACTAACGAGTAAATTGGTCAAGTCCTTCGAATTGTGCTGTTATTATGTTACCATCCCTTACAACCAGGCCACCAGTTATTATACCTCCACTTTTCTTTAAGTCAGCAACTACATCGTCGTGTCCCATGACCTTTTTTCCTTCCACTACTCCTGCCTTGGCTAAGACCCAAGGTCCATGACATATGGCTGCTATTATCTTACCTTCTGAATAAGCCTTTCTCACAAGCTCGTAGACGACTTCGCTATCGGGATGAGATATGATATTTCGAGGGCTATTTCCTCCGGGTATAAATATAGCATTTATCTCTGAGAGATCAACTTCATGCACAGTAACATCGGGTACTATCGCACCACCCTGTCCTACTATAGGTTCCTTAGTGAAACTAGCTACTATAACCTCTCCGCCTTGCTTTTCAATATTTTCTCTTACGTATTGATACTCTTTCGTATCAAACCCCTTATACAGTATAACGAGTATCTTTGTTCCCTCGATACGTGGCATTTCCTCTTTTTGTAGGAACATATTATACGATATGTACGCTACAGAAGCTAATACTATCAATAACGCTATTACCAGAAGTTTATATTTCATATTCAGAAAAACCTCACTTCAACTAAGTATAACTCACTTATAAACTTACCTTGCTCTCTTAATGTAGTTCACTAGCGAGTAAGCTTTAAATGCAATTGCATGTATTCCTCAAAAGCTGAGCAAAGTGCCTCTATATTCTCTAATGGAACATCTGGATATACATCTGCAACGAACATTAATCCTCCCCTCTTAGACCCTAGCGTTAATATAGCTTTCCTTATGTGTTCCTTCACTTGATGGGGCTCTCCAAAGGGAAGAATATACTGCCTATCAACATCCAGGTCAATGCACACTTTCCCCTTACATATATCTCGTATATTGTTAAGACCATTAACTCTATCCTGTATATTCAGAATACTCACTCCTGCCTCTATAAGCTGATCTGCTACTTCTATAACGTGACCATCACTATGTAAACGTACGTGTACGTTATGACTTCTGACTAGATTGAATATCTTCTTATATGATGGGAAGATGTATCTTCTAAACATTCTGGGGCTTATAGGCATTCTATCTTGAGTTCCTAGATCATCACCGAAGCTAATTACATCAACATTAAATCTTAGAATTCTTTTCACAAGCTCTATGTTATATTCTGTCAATAGATCTATTAACTTCCATATACGTTCACCTCCTTTAATAAAATCTCTTAGAAGATTATTGAAACCTCTAAGATAATATAGCCTCTGAAAGAAGAAACCATGAGGCATTCCTACTATAACTAGATCCCCCCTCTTTTTTGCTCTTTCCACATGCTCTCTTACTCGATCCCAGCTTACAATAGTATCTCCCTCTCTTGGTAAACCAGCATCAGGGTCAGGAACCTTCAACTTATTAAGAGCCTTCCAGTCCTTTAGTGGATGTTTTACTACCTGACCTTATAGGCCATTTATTGAGAACTTCCAAACACACCCCCACTCATCTATGAATATATTACCTTTTCGCCTTATACCAAACTCATCGAATCTAATACTCCCCTTTTTGAACTCTGGAAATATCTTAGGATGTCTTAGGAGTAATTCCCCTAGCTTATTTCTATACTTACTCCAAGTTGCCATTGAGAATCCTACTCTGCAGGGTATCCACCAAGGCTTCTTAAATTCTACTGCTTTGAGGAAGTTTTCCCTACGCTTACGTGGGTCAAACCAGGGCTCAGAAACAGTCTTCATCAATTTTATTATTAAGTGGCTATATAGTAAAAACCCTTGCTAAACGACTTTAACTTTTTATTCTCATCACAATTATATGAGGAGGATAGACTTGAGCTCTACTCATGAGTTCCCTAAGGGCTTTTTATGGGGCATTTCTATGGCTGCATTTCAATATGAGATGGGAGTATCAAAGGAGGCAATAGACCCGAATAGTGATTGGTATGTATGGCTTCATGATGATAAGAATATTAAAAATGG
>Ga0180301_10002906_pt1 | contig 13443 bp, 4 predicted proteins | sample GuaBasSediGuay16_FD_121797 | JGI IMG/M metagenome (GOLD analysis project Ga0180301, IMG submission 121797) | Subseafloor sediment microbial communities from Guaymas Basin, Gulf of California, Mexico - Guay16, Core 4569-2, 12-15 cm | ecosystem: Environmental > Aquatic > Marine > Hydrothermal...
GTATATGCCCGATTGTAATAAGCCAAAGCTAACTGAGGATCAAGCTCTATAGCCTTGCTGTAATCAGAAATAGCTTTTTGAAAGTCACCTTTGTTCTGATACGCAAAGCCGCGGTTATTGTAACTCAAGGCATCTCCAGGATCAAGCTCTATGGCCCTGCTATAATCAGCTATTACTTGGTCGAGGCTATCTCTTGCTTGATAAATATATGCTCGATTCCGATAAGCCAAAGCTAACTGAGGATCAAGCTCTATAGCCTTGCTGTAATCAGAAATAGCTTTTTGAAAGTCGCCTTTGTTCTGATACGCAAAGCCGCGGTTATTGTAACTCAAAGCATATCCAGGATCAAGCTCTATGGCCTTATCATAATCAGAAATGGCTTTGTCAAGATCACCTCTATCCTGATAAACTTTTCCTCGATTGTAATAGGCTAAAGGGTAACTTGGTTTTAATCCAATGGCTTTATTGAATAAGATTAAAGCTTCGTTAGCTTTACCTAATTTTTCGAAGTACAATAAACCAAGATTATTGTATGCTTCAGCAAAGGCCGGATTTATCTCTATCGCCTTCTGATAAAAAAACATCGCTTCTTTTATATTGCCAGCATTCCTATATGCAGTAGCAAGATTATAATTAACTCTGGGATTTAACGGTGAGGACTTGGCTGTCTTTAACCAAAAGGTTAGGCTGTCTTTCCAATCAGAATTTCGCCTAATAGTGACAACGGAATAAAAAAGAAGTATAAATATTAAGAACAAAAAAACAAACTTTCTTAATATACCACTATCCAATTTAAAAGAAGATATTTTGCTTAAGAAAATAGCTAATGCAAAACAAAATCCTAGAGAGGGAATATAGAGCCGTTGTTCGGCAATGGGCCTTGTGGCTAAGAAAATTATATTAGAAGACGGGATAAGTGTAATGATTACCCAGAGTAAAGAAAATGAAAATAATTTAGAATATTTGAACACCTTAATGATGATGCTACAGAATAAAAGCAATAAAATCGCAGAAAAAAAGAATGCCGGCTCAAAAAAAGAATTAGCTATATTCAAAGAGCGTTCGGCATTAAGATAAAAAGGGAAAGTAAGAAGCCTAATATAGTAACCAATCGTCTTAACTATAATTAAAATATGAGAATAAAAATCGAGCCTTATGACGCTTGCCCCTGAAGTTGGAACAAATATTCCTAAAGCAGTTATTTTAAAAATAACACAAGAAAGCAGTGCGATAAAAAATCCCAAGATCGGGACTAAGTACTTTTTATATTCTTTCTTTGAAAAAAAACATATTATATATAAAACCAAAATTAAAGGTAAAGTAAGAGCTGTTTCCTTGGATAAAAGAGCAAGCAAAAAAGAAATGAAGGCAAGCGAATATAATATGATACGCCTTTTCTCTTTTGGTGTATTTAGTGTATATTGAATAAAAAATAATAAAGACAATAAGAAAAAGAACGAAGCAAAGAGATCAGCGCGGTTCTTTATCCAAGTTACTGATTCAGTATGTATCGGGTGGCTAGCAAAAAATAAAGCAGCAAGAAACGGAATATTAAAATAATTATACTGAGGAGGCTTAACTCTACTCTCATCTCTAATACTATCGTTTATTATTACTAATTTACAAGCTAAGAAGTAGGCAAGAATAACGTTTAATATGTGAAGAAGAAGATTCGTAAGATGGTAACCTACAACGTTTCTCTTCCAGAAAAAGTAATCTAAGATAAAACTCAATGCCGCTATGGGCCGGTATTGCCCCTTCATCCAACTCGTAGAAGTATTCCAATATTTCAAGGTAAATACATAAGGTACGTACTTGAGATTCTTAGTATATTTATTTTCAATGATGGCAACTTCATCATCCCATATAAAAGAATTTTTTAAGGTATTTGAAAAAAGAATTATAGGAATAAGGACTAAAAACAAAATAATAACTAAACGTTTTTTAACAATGGAATTAATATTCATTTCAGTTAGGTTCTTGAAAGTTTCTCAACTTTGGGTGATTAGTAATTGAAATCGGTTATACTGACCCCTATTAATAAAAGGGCACTTTTAAGTTAGAATATGGCTCTAAGGGGCATATCCCCGGGAAAGAGCCAATTCTAATGGAAAAACGACACTGGAGCAGCCAACAGAAGCTGACAATTGTCCTTGAAGGCCTAAGCGGCCAAATTCAAATCTCAAAGCTCTGCGCCAGGTATCAGATTGCCCAAACCCATTACTATCAGTGGCGCGATCAGCTCTTAAAGTACGGCGAGCAGGCCTTTGAAGTAAAAAACATTACCAAGAAAGAACAGCACCTGGAGCAGGAAGTCGAAAAACTCAAGCGCATCATCGGCGGCCTGACTATTGAGCTTAAAAAAACGAATTTTAACTATGAAAAGAGCAAAATCTCAAAGCGTGATAGCACGTAATGCTGTAACCTTAGAGCAAATCAAGGAAGTTAAGACCGACCATCCCCTCTGGGGCTACCGCAGGGTCTGGTCATATCTTAAGTACCGCCAAGGATTACCAGTCAATAAGAAACGCCTCCAGCGGCTAATGAAAGAACAGAACCTGCTGGTTACTCCAGATGTACGTAACAAAGCCGAGCGCGGGCCAATCCGGCTCAAGCCGCATGCCGAATATCCCAACCACTTCTGGGGATATGACAAAAGTTAAGATGAGCACCTGGGGCTGGCTGTATCTTACGATAGTCCTTGATTGGTATACCAAGGAAATTGTCGGCTGCAGTCTCGGTCTTCAATCTAAAACCGGGGGTTGATTAAAAGCTTTGTATCAGGCCGTCAATACCAGATTCCCCAAAGGCATCCAGGAAACTGACAAAGAACAGTTATTTTTAATCTCTGACAACGGCTGCCAGCGGACTTCCCAGAGATTTATGATGAACTGCGCTGTGCTTGGTATAAAACAGATATTTACCGCCTGGTCAAATCCCAAAGGCAATTCTGATACAGAACGTGTATTACGAACTATCAAAGAAAATATTGTCTGGCCGTACGAATGGAATAACCCGTTTGGCTTCGAGATTGCACTCAACAAATGGATAACCAATTATAACACGGATTATCCGCACCAAAGCTTAAATAACATGACGCCGAGGAGTTTTACGCAAGCTTTGCCAATACTGACAAAGAGCCGGCTCTAACTTGAAAATCCCTTGACTAATGGGGGCATTACAGATTACATAGTCATCTTTTGTAATTAATAAATCTTTCAAAAAGTCCTTTATCAGGTAAAGGCAAGGAATCTAAATTCTGAATGGGCTGACGCAACGGATTACTTATAATATTACTTTCTTTTTTGTACCAAAGACCGGGTATTTGAAAATTTCCGCTTTTTGAATTAAGGGTTTCGGTCAACTCTAATAATGCATATTCTCCTTCTCCCTGAATAACGAAATCAACAAAATCATTATTTATTACTATTTCAGGAACAAGGGTGGAATGTATTCCTCCAAAAACAGTTTTTGCTTTCAACCGTTTCTTTAAACTTTTAGCAATATCACAACTCCAGGTATAAGTAGAAGTATAAACAGAAAAGGCAATTAAATCAGGTTCAATTTTTTCAAGCTCTTGAATAAGTTTTTTCTTACGTTTAAATATTTTTTCTAAAAAAGGTGCATAAAATACGTTATCCTCTATACTAAAAAGCCCTGGATCATAAGCCAAATAAGTCTGATGACCGGACTTTTTCAGTACACTTGAAATATATTCAATTCCTAAATTTTCTCTTCCGAAATGAACAAAGGCAATCTTCATCTAAATTTAGCTATTTTTCTATAAAAGTTTAATCTTTTAGGCTCTTCGTGATAAGCAACAAATCCCTTATCTTCCTTAGATATTTTTTCCTGGCTGAATAACATCTCGAGATATCCTAAAAATTTCCTTTTAAATTCTTTAAACGACTTCACTTTTAAAGTTGCTTCAATTAAAAAGGAGAGGCGCGAATGGTAAGCTACATAGGCCCATTTTGCTAAATGATCTATTTCTTCATTAGATAATTTAGTCCATGGGCGCGGAAGAGCCTGGTCTGTTTCTTTACCCAATATCCAATCTTTCCAATAGTCTTTCCCTGTTTCTTCAACCATCTGTTTCCATAATGGCGTTAGCGGCTTTGCTAAACACTTAGAAAATTGCACGTAATCTAAATTGAGTTTTTTTGCAAAACCCAAAGTCTGCTTAACGGTTTTCTTATTTTCTCCAGGAGCTCCGATTAGAAAGAAACCTAAGGCTTTCATTCCTAATTCTTTGGTTGCTTGTATAGTCTTCTCGACTTGCTTCAAAGTAATACCTTTATTTATATTATCTAATATCTGCTGAGAGCCGGATTCAATTCCGTAATATATCCTACTACAACCTGCTTCACTCATTTCTTTTAAAAGTTCCTCATCTATATCTACCCTAGACCTACAAGCCCAAATTATATCAAGATTTCGCTTCTTTATCTCTCTACAGATAGATATTGTCCTCCTTTTATCCATAGTGAAGTCGTAATCGAATATATCAATCTCTCTTATACTATATTTTTCGTAACACTCTTCTATCTCATTAACTACTGTCATTGGGCTACGGGGATTATAGGCGGTTCTACCTGCCTCACAAAAACCGCAACCGTATGAACAGCCCAAACTGGTAACCATAACTGTAAAATTTTTCCTCTCCGTAGGAAATTCTGCATAAAGATCATTAGGTAAAAGATCACGCGCAGGAAATGGAAATTTTTCAAAATCTACTTTTTGCGCTGGGTTTAACTTAATTTCGCCGTCTTCTTTATAGACTAAGCCTACCACCTCTTTAAGTTTTTCTTTTCCTTCCAAAGCAGAGAAAAGCTGCGGAACGGTATGTAATGCATGCTCAATCACGCCGTAATCTATTTCCGGATGGCTTATCGATTCCTTGGGATAGACCCTAAGATTATACCCTCCTATTACAACCGGAATCTTTAATTCTTTTTTAAGATACCTTATCCATCCCAGCGTATCGACAAACATATATGTAGTCATCATAAAACCCAGAATATCCGGCTTAAATTCTTTTAATCTATCTAAAACTTCTTCTTTGCTAAGATTTAACGTCCTGGCATCGATTATGGTTACTTCATGTCCGGCTTGACGGGCAATTGACGCTACCCAGGCAAGGCTTAATGGAGGAAACATCCCGAAATATTTCTGAACAACGCGCAGATTTTCCTCGTGGACTTTATACTTGAACGGATTGAATACTAATGCCAAACGCATATTCTACTAAATTTGAAGTTAAGAAGTTACGGCATCCTTAATTTTTTCAAGTACCTTAGCTGGGCTGATATTTTTTAAACATATTCTGCTGTGGCAAGGTGATTCTCTGAAATTATAAACATTAATACAGGGGCTGCAAATTAAATCCGGTGTTATATTTTTAATATTTTTAGACAACTCACCATAAAGCAGCGGTGTCTCAGGGCCAAAAAGAATTATCGACTTTATCGAAGTTAACGCCGAAAAGTGAGCCGGGCCGCTGTCATTGGTAACTAAAATATCCGCTATAGAGTATAAGGTAAGCAGCTCCCTTATAGAGGTATGGCCGGCTAAAGAGACTGCATTGCCTATTTTTGAAACTATCGCTTCGGCTTTTTCTTTTTCTTTAGAAGTACCCGTAATTATTATTGTCGCTTGAGGAAAACCTCTTAGAATAATCCTGCCTAATTCTATAAAATGTTCTTCTGGCCACCTTCTAATGGGCAAAATATCACTAACGCTTGGATTCAATATTATCACGGGCTTAGTTAGTGACGCCTGCTTAATCCCTTCCACTTTTTTCCTTAGTGCCTCTCTCTCTTGCGGTTCCGGTAAAAAAAGAGGTAGTTCTTCTTTGATTTCGGGTACCTCAAAAATCATAAGGCCATTATTCTGTTTTGGAATATGGTTCAAAGCTTCTACAAGGCTGGCAAAAAAAACTTTAGTATGCAGATAAGGATTATATATTAATTTATGAGTAAAAAGGTCCCCTCGGTAAGGCCCCTCGCAGGTAAACTGGTGCAGGCCTACCCTCGTTTTCGCTCCAGCTAAATACGAAATAATAGCTGAGCCGCGGGAAAAAAATTCCATGTCTATTACCGCATCTATCTTCTCCTTGTATAGTCTCCTTAAAACCTTAAACAATGAGAAAATAAGAGTGAATATATTCCGAGAGTCAATTTCAAAAATATTATTCTGCGGGACTATATCCAGGATATCTAATATCGGCCTATTCTCTTTAAACACCATAAAGTAAATATTATCCTGCCCTACTAACCCTGCTGCTTTTTTTAAAGCCGGGTATGCCAAGACTGTTGAACCTTGTTCAATCAGCTTTATAAAGAGTATCTTATCGCACTTCTGCAGGTAGGGTTTTTTGCTTTTAAAAAAAGAGGAGATTTTTCTCTGGAGGGTAAGTAGAAAACAAACTGGACGGCCTATATTTCTATCTAACCAACGGATAGTATTAGGATTCATCTTTTATTCAGCGCGCTAAATATTTTACTATATTATTATTATATAGCAAATAAATAATAATACAAACAATATAAAGGGCGCTCGAGTTTTCCTAACTCAAGCGCCCATAATGAGTTACAAAACCTGGCCTCGGGTCGTTATTCTTCCATACGTTTTTTGATGTCGTTGATGTCTATTTTCTTCTCCTCTTGCTGCTGGCGGCTCTCAGCTTCTTCGATTTCCTCTGCTGCTTCTTTCTTGGCCTCTTCTTCGGCCGCAGGAACAGCCACCTCTTTAAGCTTTGACTGCCAGATAATAAAGAAGACCAGGCTCAATATCGCCAGGAATATTACGATCATAATAATCATGCGCCAGGTAGCTGTAGGAGGAACATGCACCACTCTGCTTGCCAAGCGCTCCATTTCCAACACATCCTCTTTTACTACATCCAAGAGCTTGACATTCTCCCGGTAAGCAGAGATATGCTGTTCAGGGTTAATATTGGTAGCTTTCCCCTGGCGTTCTTTTATCTCTGAAAGATTCCTGGCTATCTTGCTCATCAGGTAATCCGAACGCTCAGTATAACTGCTCTCTTTTAATGCTTCGGCAAAATCTTTAGCCTGCGTTTCTAAAGATTCTATTTCCTGCGGGTCAATAACCCAGATATCCTCGATCTCGACAAAGAGCCTCTTGGATTCAGCCGGCTCTAACTCTATGTCCTTATACACATAGTAGAGCCCCTGCTGAGCGTCATAACCTAGTTCCAATTCGCCTTTATGCATAATGTGCTCACTCTTTACCTCGCGCGGCAGATAAAACTTAAACGGCACGGTGCGGGAGATATTCTTAGAAGGATTCACCACTAATACGCGCAAGACCACTGAACCCGATTCATACCAGGTTTTGATTACCGGTTCTTCAAACTTTCTCTCCATAAGCCCCTGGATAAGCTCTAATATTTTCTTTAACTCAATAGTCTTATTTGCCAGTGACTTCACATCCCTACTTTGTTTATCGGTAATCTCAAATAAATCATCAAGATTATAACCCTCAGCACCACCCATGGCTTTAATATCGGCGGTAACTTTCTTTAAAGCTGCCACTATCGGATCTAATGTAGCTTCAATAGTAGATTCAGTAGCATCTGCCAATTCACCGCCGGGTTGCGCCAGAGCAGTAATCGCGGTAAGTATTGTGCTTAACTGAGAATCCAAGCTGGAAACAGTAGTATCTAATCCGCTAAGGCCTGCGGTGCTGCCTAAGACTGCGGCCACGTTTCCGGAAACATCCTCTAAATCAGTGCCCACCGCACTCATAATCATTGCATCTACCGTCCCCTTGGTGGCTTCAGAAGTAAGAATCGTAAAGTCACCTTTTCCCCATGACGATTCGAATTTCAGGTCATATTCATAGATTCCGGTAGTCCCCACCTCAGTCATTTTTGCAGATGAAACTACCTGGCTATTATCCGGATCATAAACGCTGATTATCGGCGATAAACCGGTGCCAGTGCGATAACGGATGGTAACCGTATCCCCCTGTTTAACTGAACTTTCGCGGTTTAAGATACCGGATTGAATGTGCGGCTCAACATCCGCGCCGATTTCAGCTACCAAATCAGTAATGATTTTTGCCCGCTCAGTCTCTAACTTCGTCGGTATGGTAGTTTCAGCTGCAGTTAAAATCTTCCCTGTACGGCTAGTCAAATTCTCATCAATTGTTGAAAGTTCGCCGCGCACTGCCTCTTTAATTGAACTGGTTTGTGAAGCAATAGAAGTAGTAGCAGTCTGAATCGCAGAGGTAGTTGTATTAATCAAATCCGTTAGCGTTGTCAATTCCTGGCTGGTAGTAATAGTGAATGTAGTGCCTGAGGCATATGTTGTCCTGTCGCCAGTAACGCCTCCGTAAGCAATAGTGCACTTGGCATAATAAGTCTTTCCTTTTACAAACGCCTTTGTGAAACCAGAAGGCGTAGCGCTAGTTGCCTGAGCAACAGAAAACCAATAATTGCCTTCCGCGTCAGCTGAGGTATCGGTTAAAGTTCCAATAAGAGTCTCTCCGTCATAGACAGCAATTGCAGCAGTCCCTAAGTTATTCACGCCATCTGATACCTTCTGCTGGCCTCTTCTCTCTAAACGCGAGGTCGCAGTCAAAACATCATTGGTTTCATCATAGACAATATCAGCAATGACCTTATAGTCTGCAAGGGATTCGGCAATGGAAGTCATAGTTACGTCCCAGGTAATATTATTATCATAATAGCTATCCGCGCCATCGCGCGCAGTATTAGCCTGCATATCTATAGTCGTAGGCACATACTGGTCTTTTTCTAAAGCAAGTGAATAGTCTCCATAAGGAAGCACAAAATTATCCTGGAAGGGGCTGTTTCCTGTCCAGGGGCTCTCGTGTGTAGGCACAACTACTGTTTCCCCGCCGCTGGTAAGTGTCAAAGAAACATCAGTTAAATTACCCAGGGTTACAGAATCCTTGACATTCAAAGTAATAGTATATTTTTCCACTAAAGTAACGCTGTTTGAGGCACTGCTTGTAAAATCGCCGGTGGATGCGGTTAGGGTAACAATTGCCGGATAAGTCCCGGCTGAAGAATAAACCGCAAAATTATTAAAGGTAGCTACACCTGAAGAGGCAGCTGCTGTCCAGGTACAGGAAGAAGAGCGTACTATTCCAGAACTGGGAGTGATGGTAATGGTAGCAGAGCTTGGAGAAACATTGCCATAGTCATCGCTTACACTTACAGCAAATGCCTTCCATGGAGCATTAGCAACAGCTGTATTCTGTGGCTGCGTATACCAAGATAATGAAGTGGTGGCTCCGCCATTCACCAAAATCTCCAAATCATCAGTACTTGCGGTAGTGATTGTAGGTGTACTAAGTGATGGGTTGGCATTGTGCGCTTTAATTGCAGCTCCCTGCGCCTTATAAAGAGTCATTGTTATTGTACTGGTTGTTACACCATCGGCAAAAGTGCATATAGTCGCTCCGTCTATATTAGCGGTAGCAAATTCAATGGCTGTGCCGACATTATTTGTGCAGGTAGGCTGCACTACCGGGTTGGTTGAAGGATCTGCGCCGGTAAAATACAAGGTCTTGTTGCCGTCATAGCCAGTGGCGACATTATTATAGGTATCATAGGCGGTAACGGTAATAGTTACCGAATCTCCGGCAGTTATTGAGCTTGAGGCAGAAGTAACTTTATATTTACTTGCGTCTGCAGCTACAACACCCAGGCTGTCTGTGGCGTCATCTATACCCACTGTACCGTCTGCAGGAACAGCATCAGATACAGTAATCGTCCAATTACCTGCTTTGGTATCATAATACCAGAAATTAGCGCTGCTTGAGCCGCCCGTCAAAGTTATAGTAGTAATGGTGTTGCCTGCCACAGCCGCATCTTTAAATGCCGCTACCGTGCCGGTGGAATTTGAAGTAAGATAGACGGTTTCTGCGCCAACATCCTGAAGATTACCATATTGATCGTACCTGGTAAGAGTATAGGCTGCCCTGTTACCAGCAGTAATATCTGCGGGAGAGCTTAAGGTGTATTCAGCCGTAGCAGCGGAATTAACAGTAAGCCTCTTGCAAACTGTAACAGATGAATAAGTAGTATCTTCTGCGGTGATAGATTTTGAGCCTTTAGTGATTAAAGTCAGTCCGTTGGTAAAAATGTGTTTTCCCTTATCGTCTGCGGTAAAGGTATAAGTATCCGGAAGAGTTACGTTTTCATCATCGGAAGTAAATGCTATGGTGCCGGTATAGTCTGTTTTTACGGCACCTGATTCATCTTTTACTGTCAGTATAAGGTCATAAGCTGTACCGGCAGTAACCGAAGAAAGACTGGTTCCAGAGTCTCCGCTTCCGCTGTCAGTTACTTTCAAATATAAACGAGTAGTGAGAATAGTAAAAGTAAAGTTCTCTGAAGTCACTTTATTTGCTGCCAGATCTTCGGCTGCGCTCACTGTAATTACTGCTTGGCCGTCTCCTGTGGAGGGAGTAATCGCATTAACATTACAGGCTTTATAAGTATCATTTGTGCTGTTGGTGCTTGACCATCCGCCTCCTGAAGCGCAGGCTGCAGCTGTGCAGGACTGGCTTCCTGTAGGGCCTGCAGGGTCATAGGCTACTGTTGGCGTAGCAGAGGTCTTCATAGTCTCGCTAAAAACAGTAGTGACCTCTAATTCCCCTGAATCGATTTCTCCGGTCTGGTCATTAGTAAGATTGGTGCTGATAGAGATTATGGTAGGCACAGTAGTATCCGCAGTAACTGAACCGGTAATCTCACCTAAACTGCTGATATTAGATGAATTTCCAGCAGCATCTTCAATCGTAAAATCAATATTGTCCGGAGTAATTGCTCCAGTATCACCAGCGGTTACTGTAAAGACAATGGTGTCGGTATCATCGCTGCTGGCTGAAACATCCTGGGTAACTACGCTGGCAATATTATTAGCTGTTGAGTCAGAATTAACCGTGGCGGTTACTGCTTCGTTATAATTTATAGAATAAGTTACTGTATCCCCTGCCTTTGCCAGAGTTGAAGTGCTATTACTTGAAGTTACGCTTACCGAGCTAATAAACGGGGAAGTGGTATCATAGGTAACACTACTCTTCTGCACTACACTAGCTGTGTTTCCGACTAAGTCTGTGGCGGCAAATTGCAAGGTATATATTGCGCCGTCTACCAGCGTAGGAGAATTAGTAAGAAGTATATTGCTGTGTTCTCCGGAATTTAGCTCCTCTCCTGTCAGGGCTTGCTTATGCGGCGAACCTGCATCTGCTGAGCCGCCTGTGCGCGTCCAGGTTATTGTCCCTGAGGCACAAATTTCAGAAAGGGTATAGCTGACCTGAGGCGTATTTACGCTTGTAGAACTTTCCGGTGCAACAGAAGAAAACTCCGGAGCTGTAGTCTCTCCAGCCACACCAGCAGAAGTATAAACTTCTGTTGCTTCCGCGGCATTACCGGCAAGGTCCTTGACTGCCCCAAATACCGGAGTTACCCCGACAAACTTATTATCAGGGATATAAGCTCCATCGGTTGCCTCATCTAAAGTTATAGTGGCAATCTTCTTGGTCTCATCCCAGGCAACAGTGGCATTAGTAATCACAATATCATACTGGTTTAGGCCGCCGGCATTATCAGAATAGTCTAATTCAATATTGCTGGCTAAATTGGCATTGGTTAAGGTAGTAGTATCCATTATTTCATTAAAAGTCAAGGTAATGGTATCTCCTGCGGCATGTCTCGATTCTGCAGTTACTGTAAAGGTGGGGGCAGTAGTATCGCCGCCAATCTCATCATCTGTCCAGGCCGCAAGTACTCCAGCATTACTTGCCAAATCCGTGATATTACTGGAATCAGGCACTACCTTAATATAATATCCATTGGGAAGATAGGCGCCGTCAGTTACCTCGTCTAAAGTTATAGTAATAATCTTTTTAGTGGGATCCAAGTCGGATATAGAGGCATTAGTAGTAGTAATCAGGGTCTCTCCTCCTGCTACCTGGTCAGCATCATAATAAATTACCCAGTTAGTGAGAGTCTGGGCCGGAGCTTGAGCCAAAACCTCATTTGAGGTAATTGTAACTGTATCATTGCCGGATGGCACATACTCGGCAGTTACACTTATGGTCGGCGCTGTTGTTTCTTTACTTACCGCAGAACTATAGTATTCATCAGAAGTAAGGCTATTTCCTGCTACATCCTTTGCTACATCACTAGCAAAGGTTACTCCGATATATTTCCCATTAGGGATATATGCGCCGTCAGTAGCCTCATCTAAAGTTATGGTAGCTACTGTATTACCCGCAGTCCAAGCCACAGTAGCATTGCTAACGGTCATATCTATTTGGTTGTTATTACCTGCGTTGTCTGAATAATCCAGGGTAATACCGCTATTTGCCTGTAAAATCGCATTGGTAATGGTTGAGGTATCCATTGCCTCAGAAAAAGTTATGGCAATAGTATCGCCTGCAGCGTGGACAGAAGTTGCTGTAACAGCCTTAACCGTAGGCGCAGTATTATCCACCGTAAAGCTTACTCCACTGGTCGGCTCAGAAGTAATTACATTACCGGCAAAATCAGTACCATTACTAAGAGCTATTGTGGCTGTTCCATCACCTACACCCACACTATGGATATAGGTATAAAGAGTGGCATAAGTTTTAGTCATCCCGGTTGCAGACAGGGAATTAGCTCCAGAGATAGCAATCTTAGGAACGGGTGACTCTACCATATCTTCGTTAAAAGTAGCGGTAATGGTTAAAGAATCTCCGAATTTCACTATTCCATCCGCATCAGAATAAGTTATGGCTGCTGTAGGCGCAGTTGTATCCTGGGTGTGTGAGCCGCCGCTTTCAGTAACTTCACCTGCAGCATAGTTGTTTCCAGCCACGTCAGTGATGCTGGTGCTGGGTGTAACCTTGATGTGGGCATCTATATCAGAGTTAGTAATGTAGGTGGTATTGTCAGAGGGGTCAACCGCAGCCAAGGTCAAAGTCACTGTATCATCGGATAAGAAAGCTGAGTCGATATTATAGGTGATAGTCCCGTCATTATTAGTCACTGCCCAGTTGCTTGCTGTCTGGGCCAGGGATTGATTTAGTTTTTCACTGGCCCGGACAGTTATGATATGAGGCTGGTCGCTGTTATTTACGTCGATGTTCGCAGCCGGCACTGTAGGCGCAGTAATATCCTTGGTGTGTGAGCCGCCGCTTTCAGTAACCTGGCCTGCAGCATAGCTGTTTCCAGCCACGTCAGTGATGCTGGTGCTGGGTGTAACCTTGATATGGGCATCTATATCAGAGTTAGTAATATAGGTGGTATTATCAGAGGGGTCAACCGCAGCCAAGGTCAAAGTCACTGTATCATCGGATAAGGAAGCTGAGTCGATATTATAGGTGATAGTCCCGTCATTATTAGTCACTACCCAGTTGTTTTTTGTCTGGGCCAGGGATTCATTTAGTTTTTCA
>Ga0180301_10002907_pt1 | contig 13443 bp, 13 predicted proteins | sample GuaBasSediGuay16_FD_121797 | JGI IMG/M metagenome (GOLD analysis project Ga0180301, IMG submission 121797) | Subseafloor sediment microbial communities from Guaymas Basin, Gulf of California, Mexico - Guay16, Core 4569-2, 12-15 cm | ecosystem: Environmental > Aquatic > Marine > Hydrothermal...
CGTAGACTGAGGAATCTACGTCTAGGTTTTTAACGATCATGCATATCGGAGCACCTGTCGTGTAACCTCTGAAGACACCTGAAATGATCTCAACCTTGTCGGTTTCAGCCCTTGAGGAATATAACTCCGAAAGACCAGGCCGTCTCTTGTCGAGTTCTCTTTGAATATCTCTCTCATCAAGAGGGAGACCTGCGGGACAGCCGTCTAAGATGACCCCTACGAGCCTTCCGTGGCTTTCACCAAAGCATGTCATAATGAGGTGACGGCCTATAGAGTTCAAAAGGATCCCGCACTTAAAAGGTATCTCAAGGTGAATTTAGGGTTTCCCCAATAACGCCGTCCGGTAAAAGATAGGATTCATAAGACTAGCTTCAGTATCCTAGGGAACTTTAACCCTAAACCAGTTATCGTACAGCAGACTACGTCTCCGGGTTCTAAGGGTATATGTTTTAAAGCCGCTAAGGAGGCTGCTGAAGCAGGCTCCGCTATTATGCCCTCCCCCCTCACGAGAAGTTTTAAGGCTTCCTCTATCTCCGAGTCTGAGACATCTATCGCAAAGCCATTACTTTCCTGAAGGGTATTTCTGAGTCTTTCGCCTTCGAGTCTGTGGAAGCCAGCTATACTATCTGCGACTTTCGTTTTCTCGGCTGTTGCAGCCACCATCGTAGGTCTCACGCCAGCATCTCTTAGCCCGGTCCATACACCTACGATATGAGTTCCGTTGTTTGTCGGGCATACCACGTATTTAGGCTTAAGCCTTCTCGCGATCTCAGCTCCTATGCAGGAGTTGCCTACGACCTTGGCATAGCAGATTCCTGGGTTAGCGTTGTAAAAGCCCATGGTCTCTGCATCGTTGTTACATCTCTCTATGGCCTCCTCATAACCTCCCTTAACGATATGTATCTTCGGGTGGAAAGCCTCTATCAACGCGAGTTTATCCGGGTTTATACTCTCTGAGACGTATATGTGACATTCAATCCCCGTCATGAAAGCGTAAGCGGCTAGGGAGATAGCAGCGTTACCAGTACTCGCACATCCGACAGCCCTAAACCCCTTAGCCTTAACATCTCTTAGAACCTCCCAACTCTCACGATCCTTATGAGAGCCAGTCGGGTTTACAAGCTCAAGCTTACCATAGACTTTAACCCCGAAAAGCCTAGAGAAGCTTCTAAGAAGCCTCAAAGGGGTTTTCCCTGGTTTAGGAAGCATAGACCCACCTAGAAAACTCCTACGACCCGTTTATAAGGTTAACCGGGCTTCTCTGCTTCGGGTAATCGCTTTAACGTCGACGCCTAGGTTCTTCAGGTCTTCGTAGAAGTCGGGGTATGATTTATTCACGCAAGACGCGTTTCTTATGACGGTCTCCCCTTGAGCCTTTAAAGCGGCTACAGCGCATGCCATGGCTATCCTATGGTCGTTACTCGGGTCTATGATCGCCCCTTTCAACTTTGAAGGTCCCTTAACTATTATACAGTCTTCACAAGTCCTGATCTTCAACCCCATCTTGCTCAGCTGAGACGTTAGGGCTTCGATTCTATCGGATTCTTTAAACCTAAGCCTAGATACACCGGTTATCTTAGATACTCCACGGCAAGAGGACGCTAAAACGGTTAGGATAGGTGCTAGGTCTGGGCTATCGGACACGTCTATTTCAAACGCCTCATAGATGCCCATCGAGCCGTTTACCTCTACGTACTTGTCCTCGACCCTAACGTGGCAACCGATCTCTTCAAGAACGTTCAAGATGCGTCTATCGGGTTGGAGGCTATCCTTCTTAAGCCCTTCGACTTTAACTCTGCCGCCTGTAACGGCGGCAGCGACCATCAAGACAGATGCGGAGGAGTAATCCCCCTCCACCACGGCTTTAAACGGTTTAAACTCATAAGAACCGTTTATCTCGAAAACTCTACGGTCTTCAGATGCATATATGTTAACACCACACATCCTGAGGGTGTTCAAGGTCATGTCGACGTAAGGCTTAGAAACCAGAGATGTAGTCAACTGGATGATCGATTCTCCATCGACCTTGGCCAAAGCAAACAGTAGCCCAGATACGTATTGAGAGCTTATGTCTCCCCTTATTTTTACGAGGCCTGGTTTAAGAGAGCCTCCTAATACCACTACCGGAGGTCGTCCGCCCCTAGCTGAGTAACATCGAATACCTAGCTGCCTCAACGCATCTAACAAAGGGCTCATAGGTCGTCTCCTAAGCGACTTATCGCCTGTTAGAACGGTTAAGCCAGGCGCTAATGCCGATACTGCTGTAAGAATTCTTATGGTGGTTCCGGAGCCTCCACAATGTATAACGTCCTCTGGCGGTTCCGGGGCTCCTCTACCTAGAAGCTTAACCTCTGAGCCTTTTCTATGGACTTTACACCCCATGAGCTTAATGGCTCTGAGAGTAGCCTCGGTATCTAAACACGTTGAAGGTTTTTCGACTATGCTTAATCCCTCGCTAAGCAAAGCTGCTATGTAAAACCGATGGGTCTGCGACTTAGACGGCGGCGCTTTAACGACCCCATCGACGACGCTGCTTTTTAAAACCACCCTCATCGCTTATCACCTAAGCATATGCGCTTTCTCGTTATTCACAGAGGTCTCGATGATCATACCTCCTAGAGTTTTCCATACTTCTCTGATCCGTGGAATAGCGTCCTCGTAGGCTACGGCCGCTATAGCGGGTCCTTTACCCGATAAACCGGACGCTACCGCACCGAGTTCTAATGCTTTAAAAATGGGCTCAACCTCATATCTTAGAGCCGAAGCGCAAACAATGCCGTTAAGCTTCATAGCGGTCTGCCACTTACCTTCTAAGGCTTCTCTGAAAGCCGAGTCAAGTCCATCTGCCATAAGCTTAAGCCGAGTCAAGTCCATCTTGACCGTATATCGTTTAAACTCCGGGACGGATATGATAACCCTAAGCTGCTCGTCTATCTCAAATCGCTTAAGGATCTTGAAGACCCTATTGTCCGTAACAGTTACCCCTCCTAGATAAGATGCTGACGCATCGTCCAGCGCTCCCGTCACCGTCACCCTCGCGTCGAAACTGGCTTCGACGCCAAGCCTCAACACTTCCATATCTGGTAAACACTCATCTAAAGCGTTTAACGTAGCTAAGACTATAGCGTTCGAAGCTACGCTGCTACTTTTAAGACCCCTAGCTATCGGGATATTCGACTCGGTCTCGACATATGCTCCATATGACTTTTCGAGACCAAACCTTTTGAGAACCCTAAGGACACATTTTTTCATAAGTGTCTTATCCTCTCTCGGGTCTGAAAGTATAACCCCCTCCACTATACCCGGTTTATCGGTTAACCTGACCTTCGCCCTGGTCCAAAGCTTGACACTTAGAGCCGCGCCTTTACCGGTTGCTAAGGCGTTTACGACCGTGACGGCGCCGTAAGCTATCGCTTCACCCACAGCCAAGACGTTTCCTCCTAACCTCCTCGATTGCCTGTTTAAGAAGCTCTATGGGCGGTTCGAGATTAAACCATATCTTAAACGCCTCGATGCCTTGATGTAGAAGCATCTCTAAGCCATCTAACGTAATGGCTCCGACTTCTCTAGCCTCTCTAAGAAGCCTCGTCTCGAGCGGGTTATAGACTATGTCGAACACCACCAGCTCCCGTTTCAAAAATCTCTTAGGAACTGGCGTCTCTGTATCCATGGGTTTCATACCGACGGATGTAGCGTTTATCAAGATGTCGGCTCGAGAAACACATTCGGCCAACGAGTCTATGGTTAACGGTTTCCAGGAAACCTTGGCTAAGCCCTTTGAAAGCTCTTCGGCCAGGGATTTAGCCTTCTCGGCGGTTCGGTTTAAGATCGTTAAGCAGCATGGAATCTCAGAAAGAGCATACGCGATCGCCCTGCCCGCGCTACCGGCCCCTAAGAGGACTATGCTTAAACCATCTAGTTTAAAGCCTTTATCCTCTAAAGCCTTGACGACACCGACGCCATCCGTGTTAAACCCTATGAATTCATCATCGTCGTTTAGAACAGTGTTTACCGCACCTATCCTAGCAGCCTTTGGGTCTAACTTATCCAAGAAGACCACGATATCCCTTTTCAAAGGAGTCGTAACGTTAAACCCCTTAACCCCTATCGCTCTGAACCCCTCGATCACGGTCTCAAGCTTTTCCCTAGTCACCCTGAAGGCCATGTAGACATAGTTTAACCCCAGTTTCTCGAAGGATAAATTATGCATCATAGGGCTTAGAGAATGCTCCACCGGGTCTCCTATAAGGCATAGGAGACCTGTCCTACCGTCTATCTTCAATCCTCCGACCTCCTGATGAGCTTCACGATGGTTCTCAAGTCCTCAACCGTCAGCTGGCCTGGGGCCGTTTCCAATCCTCTCCTTAAGGAAGCGTAAGTGAAGAATCCACCATATAAGGGGCTTAAGACCCGAGAGACTAACCCTAGCTTACCCATAGCGAAGCATACAATCCTAATATCTCTTCGTAACCCCGATAGCAACGTCAGACAGACAAGGTTATCCCTTAAGCTTCTAGCATATGTGACGAGCTTACACACATCAGGTCGGTAGCTTAGCTCTCTTGAGAGTAACCATCTGAGCTCCTCAACGCCTGGGGTTCTCTCGAAATCGTGGTGCGAAACTATCACCTTAACACCAGCCCCTTTAAGCTCATTAACCAACTCATCTATACCGGGTGTATCCAGTTCTAAATCCACATATTCGAATCCCATGACGGCAGACTTCCGTAGGATCTCTACTCGCTCAGCCTCTTCCCCCTCGAACATACCGCCCTGTCTCTTAGGTCGAAGAGTGGCGATGAGAGGAAGCTTGGTCGAACGAGGCAATTCTTCCAAGCCGTCAAGCCTAGTCATATGGTCTAATCGAACCTCAGCTAGGTCTACGGATAACGCTTCAGCCTCCTCGAGCATTTTAACGGCTTCCTTATAATCCTTAGCCTTTATACAAACACATACCCTGTAGTCTCCAGTCAAAATCGAGTTTTCACCTCTCAATAATCCTCTCGCCCTTTACGAGTGTTCCGAAGTGCCTCCCTCCCCCTTCTTGAATGAATATGAGGAGCTCGTCTCCCGGTGAGAGTTCAGCCAGCGATTTCGAGCCGTTTGGTGTGACGAATCTTATAGTCTCGGCGTCTTGAACAACCACCTTATAGGTCTTTCCCTCATACTCCGCTTCGATGAGTTTAAGAGGTCTCCATTCTATCTTAACTCTGCAAAGCTCCACCTCTCTGAAGGTTCCGTCGCCTTTAACCGCGAGAAGGGTTTCACCGGCTCTAAGCTCCGATAGGTATCTAGTCTTCCCACCAGGAGCGAGAATATACAACGCAGGTGGACCCGCGTTGACTCTGAAGGGTCTAGCCTCGACGTAAGGATTTCCATGAACCTCCGCCTCTATAAGAAAAAGCCCCGCCGATTGACACCCCACCAGGAACCCCTCACATGGGTTTAACATGTCGCAAGTGTCTAGGCATACCCTAGCTCCGAGTTTAAGGGGTCTAATAGATACGACTTTAGCCCTCCTTAACTCTACGGCCTTAGTTTTTAGAGCTATTTTATCGACAGATTTCCGTAGCTTTTTAACATCATCCGGGTCGTCTGTCTCCATCAAGACACCGTCGACACCTAGTTCGAGAATCTTCAGAAGAGTTTCGGCTTCCTCTATATCAGTAGCCTCAGCTATTATCTTGGTTCTACCGTGAAGCTTCGCAACTAGGTTCTCTAACGGAATGATCTTCCAGTCGGAGCATCTAACGAGAACGTATTTACATCCCATATCGGCGGCTTCGACCGCCTTTACCTCGTCTCCCCTGCTTTTGACCTCAAGTTTTAAACAGGAATTTGAGGAGACGTCTTCTAGACGAGAGACGAGTTTCAAATCTCCTAGCGTCTCTGAAACCGTCTTAACATTCATGGATTTAGCGTCTGAAGCTAGCCTTTCATCCTCGACCAAGTAGTAATCCACAAGCCCTCGAGTCTTCTTTACAAACTGTTTAAATTCTTCAGGCTTGCCATGGAATCGGATCCAAACCTCTTTGGCCAAGCCTAACCACCGCGTAGAATTTCTAATGCTTCGTCTACACTAAGCTCGTCATGAACTATACCTGCGACGGCTTTAGCCATCAGCTCAGGGTTGTCGTGTTGGAAGATGTTTCTACCCATTGAGACCCCTGCTCCACCCGCATCTATAGAATCTTTAACCATCTGAAGAACCTCTTTAACCGAGTGGGCTTTAGGCCCGCCAGCTATGACGACCGGGACAGGGCATCCCTCGACGACCCTTCTAAAGCTTTCGACATTCCCGGTGTAATTTGTCTTAACTACATCGGCTCCGAGTTCAGCTGCTACCCTGGCTACATGAGCCACCAGCTCTGGGTCGTGTTGATTCGTGATCTTCGGGCCTCTGGGATAGGCCATAACCAGAAGAGGCATACCCCAGTCTTCGCAGGACTCAGCGACTAAACCCAGTAAGTTGAGCATCTCAGGCTCCCTTTCGCATCCTATATTCACGTGTATGGATACCCCATCCGCTCCCAGCCTAATGGCCTCTTCGACCGAGGCTACAACGACCTTCCAATTCGGATCTGGACCTAGCCTTGTACTAGCGGATATGTGCACGATAAGCCCTATACCGCGGGCATCTATCCTCTTAGCCCAACCCTTATGAACGAGGACAGCGTCTACACCACCTTTTTTCAAAACTTCTACAGTCTTAGATATGTTTACTATACCCTTCACCGGTCCGAGCGTCACTCCATGGTCCATGGGAACTATCACTGTTCTACCGTCGCTTCTAAAGATCCGGGATAACCTTCTAACCTTCCCGTTCACGGAAAACCCTCCTTTAACAAATGTATCCCTCCTTATATAGAAGTTCGGCTAACAGGACGGCACCCTTAGCAGCCCCCATCTTAGTGTTATGAGAGAGAAGAACGTATTTTATGCCGTTTTCAAGAGCTGGGTCTTTCCTAACCCTACCGACTACGGTGGCCATGCCGTCTTCTGTGTTCCTATCAAGCCTAGGCTGAGGTCTAAACGGGTCTTCATGAACGACTATCATCCTCCTAGGAGCTGAGGGCAATCCCATATCCGAGCACCCTCTAAACCCTCTTAAAACATTCTTAACCTCATCTACGGTAGCGTTTTTCTCGGTGGAGAGGAATACGCACTCCGTGTGACCGTCTCTGACGTTAACCCTAGTACATGTGCAGCTGACCTTAAACCTCGCAGGCTTGACCTGGTCTCCCGCATATTTGCCAAGTATCTTCAGGGTTTCCTTCTGAACCTTTTCCTCTTCCTTAGGTATGTATGGGATGACGTTGTCGAGTATATCCAGCCCTATAACGCCTGGAGACCTCCCAGCGCCTGATAAGGCTTGTAAAGAGGTCATGAGCACGATTTTAAGCCCAAACGCATCCATTATAGGCTTGAGGGATATAGCCAAGCCGGTCGTCGTACAGTTCGGTATCGGAGCTATAAAGCCCTTCCAGCCCCTGTTTCGTCTCTGCCTCTCTATTAGGGGGGCATGGTCATGATTCACCCCTGGGATTATCAACGGCACATCCTCATCGTACCGGAAAGCCGAAGCCGTACTTATGACGGGTTTCTTCTCAGCTATCCTAGGCTCGATCTCCCTAGCTACATCTGACTCTACGGCCGTGAAGACTAAGTCTACATCGTCCAAAAGCTCCTCTCTGAAGCTCTCCACCACCATTTCTCTGAACCGCTCCGGTAAAGGCTCGTCACAATACCACCTTATAGAGCCTGTCGCTCTATCCCTTATAGCGTCGACGTAGCGTTTGCCCGCTGACCTAGGTGAAGCTACGAGTTTAGCGACATGAAACCATGGATGGTCTGCTAAGGCTACTAGAAACTGTTGACCAACAACCCCTGTCGCACCTATGACCATTACCTCAACCATGGTTTCCGCTCCTGTTTAACGACTCGTCTATCAGCTTAGCCGCCTCTTCAACTTTATCTCTGTCAAGTATCACCACCACGCTTGAAGTTATCGTAAGCATACCGTGTATATTCATCCCTCTCTCCTTCAATGGACCGGAGATCTTGAATATGATCCCTGGTGTCTCCTCAAGACCTAAACCCTTGACTTTAACCATGGATAATTTTCTCTTTAAAGCCACGGCGATGAGAACTTCTTGGTTTTCTAAAACCACAGAGTGGGCTCTCTTAGCCGCTTCTACGCCCTTAGCCTCTGGGATATAGAGAATTATCGAGTCAGAATCCGTAGATATGCCTAGCGGACTTAGACCACATTCGCCGATGGCTTTAAGAAGCTTGGCTAAAACCTCTGGTCTACTTGTGATATTCCTACCTACGACCGTTAGAGCTGCGACGTTTTTTTCGCAGACCTCTACATCGAACTTTAAGCCTGGGTTAGATAACGAGCCTTTGATGGTCGTACCCTCTGCGTCTAAGCTACCGGCTTTAAAGCTTATGAGCTTCACCGAGATGTTTGATGGTTTATACTTTAAGGTCTTCTTCTTGATGAATTTCACATCTGAATCGGCTAAGCCGGCCAGAGTCTTAACATCGATCTCCTTCAGGACCTTCGGATTGCTTACGACCTTCGGGTCTCCCGTCATTATGCCATCGACATTCGAGACGAGCACGACTCTTTCGGAGTCTAACGCCTTACCTACGAGCAAAGCCGTTATATCGCTTCCACCTCTACCGAGGGTTGTAGTACGTCCATCTAAAGTTTTACCTATAAAGCCGGGTATAACCGGAACTATATTCTTCTCGATTAACGGCTTTACTACCCTCCTGATCCGTTCGTATGTCAGCGGTAGAATCGGTTCAGCATTGCCGAAGACATCGTTCGTGAGTATAGGCCATTCATCCATACATGGGTCTAGGTAAACGGCTTCTAAACCAAAGGCCTTCAAAACCGATGCGAAAACCCTGGCGCTCGTCCTCTCCCCCATAGAGAGTATATCATCGAGATTCTCGGGAGATATTCTATCCTCCGAGGCTTCACGGGCCAGTTTTATGAGGTCGTCCGTAGTATGACCGATCGCTGATACGACCACCACGGGTTTCAATCCATTTTTAACGGCTTTAACAACCATCTCGGCGGCTAATCTAACCCTAGAGCCGTCCAACAACGTCTTCCCACCGAATTTCGCAACGATGACCTTCCCGCCAGAGACCATGGAGAACACCTCCGGAGAGGATGACGGAGAAAGAAAACCGGAGACAGCCCCTAGCTTCAAAAGCTATAGAAGAAGAAATAGCTAAAGCTATAGCTGTCGAAGGTTTTTCCGAAGCCGGGGCGTAGATTCTCCGTGTTAAACATCGACTATCTTGTCTCTTAATTAGACACTCATATGCTTATAAATTTTTGCATAGAAAGTTCTAAAAAATAACACTCTGAAGCATATTTCTAAGGAACAATAAAAGGGTTACTTGAAGTGTCTAGCCATCTCCTCGTTCCCAGGTAGCGAAAGTAAGTCGTCTATTACATTATTCACCTGTTCATTCGACTTTGTTCTCGGGTCTACTATAAGCCACTCGAATAGCAGGTCTCTTCCACCTTCCAGAAACGCCTCAAGAGCCCATTCCATCCTCAACATCCTCGGATATATGACGTAGTTCATCACACGCTTAGGCAAGGACCCCGAGTATATCCTGTGTATACCTTTGCCATCTACCTCAGCTGGTACCTCGACCACTACGTCGTCGGGAATACCGGTTATCATCCCTTCATTCGGAATATTAACTTGGTATACACCTTTCTGGTCGTTTGTTATAGAGTTTATTATAGGTACGACAGACTCTTCGCTTAAACGAGATGGAAATATATCTGTGAGCGGTTTTGTCTGCTCGCGGACTCTTTCGGTTAAATACTCGATCCACTTCCTCTGGTTTTCCAAGTAGATGCGCCAACCTATCTCGGAGTCTGGACCACCAGCGGGCCCAAACCACCGCTTCTTTAACTCTAGGCTCCAATGATATTTCCACGTACCGCTCCGTATGGTATCGCCCACCGGGAAAAGCCCATACGTCTTATACATGTCCACCGCCGCAGGGGACATCTGCAAGTCAAAGGGGCTTTTCTGAGTCTTATACCAAGTCTTCCAATACTCTTGCGACTTCTTCTCGATCCATTCGTCTATAAGCGGGTATGCATCCTCACCTTCATACCGGAACTTCGTCAACCATATGCAATGGTTAAACCCTATAGCCTCCATTTCCACATCGTTCAGATCCAACCCTAGGACATGCGCTATATCCCTAGCCTCTAAGTGTCCGTGGCAGAGACCTATAACCTTCACCTTGCTTTCCCTAGAGATAAGCGCTGTGCCTTCAAATACGGGGTTTGCAAGTAAAATTAGCCATGCATCTGGACATATGTCCTCCATATCTCGGGCTACGTCCATCATGAGTTTAAACTGGTAGTAACCCCAGATCGTGTGATAATCCGAAACCATGTTCCACTCTACGCTGTTTATACCTCGGTAATATCCATGCTTCTCAGAGATTCTCCTCATGTCTTCATAATACTGGTGCCCTCCTGCCATAGCGGTGTTTATCACGAAGTCGGCGTCTCTCAAAGACTCTCGTCTGTCCGTGGTTTTCTCGAACTTTAAACCAGCCCCTACCTCAGAGGCGTATCGTTTAGCGAAGAGATAGCTGAGGTTTAAACGCTCTTCGTTTATATCCATGAGGGAGACAGTACTACCCCATAGGCTTTTAGTCAGGCAAAGGTCGTGAATCAGAGTCGAGAACCAAGCTATACTTCCTGCCCCTATTACAGAGATCTTAACCACTATGATGCACTCAATTTCAGAAGAGTGACGCATTTTTATTTAAGTCTTACCAAGAACCATCACGCTTAATAAGCCCTCTACAGAACCTCTCATGTATGACCACTAAACGTTTCAAAGGAGGCTATACCGGTCGGATACTACGGGTGAACCTAAGCGACTCTTCATGCTCTATAGAGCCTTTAGACGAAGCAGTGGCCGAAAAGTTCATAGGCGGAAGCGGATATGCCGCGTGGATTATATACCGGGAAACCCCGATGGATGTAGAACCCCTAAGCCCCTACAACAAACTGATCTTCATGACCGGGCCTCTGACCGGGACGATAACTCCATCGGCCGGACGCTATACGGTCTGTGCTCTATCACCTCTTACGGGTATATGGGCTGAGTCTCATTCGGCAGGTTATTGGGGTCCAGAGCTTAAGTTCGCAGGTTTCGACGGGGTGATCGTCGAAGGCAAGGCCGATAAGCCTGTGTATCTATGGATCCACGAAGATGGATGTGAGATAAGAGACGCTAAGGGTCTCTGGGGCTTAGACACTTACGAGTGTGAAGACGCTCTAAAGAAGGAGCTGGAGCCCGGTGTCAAGGTGGCTTGCATAGGGCCGGCAGGTGAGAGGCTTGTAAGATACGCGAATATAATAAACGATAGAGGTAGGGCGGCTGGTAGATGCGGGCTCGGAGCGGTTATGGGCTCTAAAAACCTGAAGGCCATAGCCGTTAAAGGCTCGGTTAGAAACATTCCGGCTGCAGAGGAGGCTAGGCTCTCTTCTTATATAAGGAGGCTTTATGTAACAATTAGAAGTCATCCGACTGTTCAGATATACTCTTCCTACGGTACGGACGGTATTATGGAGATGATGTATGAGTACGGAGACGTACCGATAAAGCATTTCACTCAAGGCGTCTGGGATGGTATAAAGAAAATCAGCGGAGAGGCTATGTCTAAGAGTATCTTGAAGAGGAATTGGGCGTGTTTTAGATGCCCGATAGCATGCGGCAGGATAGTAGAGGTTAAAGAAGGACCCTATAAAACCGAGGAAGGAATGGGTCCCGAGTATGAGACCGTGGCTTCTCTAGGGGCATTATGTCTAATCGATGATCTTGAAGCCTTAGCTAAGGCTAACGAGTTATGCAACCGATACGGTATAGACACAATAACCACAGGTGTCTCTATAGCCTTCCTCATGGAATGCTGTGATAGAGGATTGATCTCTAGAGAAGTCGACGGCTTGGAGATCCGATGGGGGGATCCAGACCTATTGATCGAGCTCATAAAGCGGATAGCTTTCCGTGAGGGAATAGGTACCCTACTCTCTGAGGGGGTTAGAAGAATGTCTAAGCAGATCGGTGGGGAAGCCGAACGCATAGCTATGCACGTTAAAGGGCTTGAAATACCGATGCACGACCCTAGGGCTTTTAAAGGCATGGGTCTCCAGTATGCTACCTCGCATAGAGGTGCCTGCCATCTCAGGGGTGAAGTGTTTCTCATAGAGCAAGGCGAGCGTATACCGGACTTAGGTATACATGAGAGAGTCTACAGGTTTGACCTTGAATCCAAGCCTAGGATCGTTAAGACCATGCAGGATTGGCATGACGTATTGGACTCGTTAATTCTATGCAAGTTTACCTTCATACCTCCTGCGGCTGTGGCTGCCATATTATCCATGGTCACCGGTCGACGTATAACGGTTAAGGCTCTCATGGAGATAGGTGAACGTATCTATAATCTCAAGCGGGTTATATGCGTTAAGAGAGGTGTGAGGGCTAAGGACGATAGGCTCCCTGAGAGGCTCCTCAAAGAGCCCTTAAAAGAAGGTGGAGCCGCAGGTCAGATAGTGGAGCTCGATAAGATGTTACCCGAGTATTATAGGCTTAGAGGCTGGAGGAGCGATGGCGTGCCAAGCCGTGAAAGACTTAAGCAACTTGGTCTAGAGGAGGTGGCTGAAGACCTATATGGATGTGCGGCTGGTAGCTAATGTTTTCCTACCTCTATAATTTCAGGTTCTTCAGGTTCCTTAGACATGAGGATCGCCGCAGAGGATATTACCATAGCTATGACGAGCATTATCGTTACGACTATAACCGTTTTCTCGACAGTATCATAGTAAGTTTGTCCTTCATATTGGGGGAGAAAAACGTTCCATATATAGTAGAAAAGCATAGCGAAGAGGATTACATTCACCATAAGGAAAATACCTCTAGCTTTAATTCTCAAACATTATCACCTTTACAATAAACAACTCCCTTAAACCTTCTGATAAAATTCGGGCATGTGAAGCATTCAAGAAAGGAGACCGTACGGTTCTTAACAGGGCAGTCCACGGCTTCCCTCCGCATTCTTCTGACAAACTTAGCGCCTAACCCCTCCACTTTATCTAAGAGACTACGGTCGACCCTCATAGCCCTCTTCAAGGGCTTGACCTCAAGCCTATGTTTCTCGACTGTCAATAGTAACCCTTAACTAAGATCTCCTGCTACTATAGATAAGCTTAACCAGAGAATACGGCTCGGGGTCTAGAGTTGAAGGCCATACGTCACGTGAAAGTGAGACCTCATATGGACGTTTCGACGCTTTTAGAGGAGTTCGGTAACTGCTCCTTCACCGCGAGACGGCTTCACGAAGCCTATAACATATTGGCACGCATGGTAGATGACC
>Ga0180301_10002908_pt1 | contig 13434 bp, 12 predicted proteins | sample GuaBasSediGuay16_FD_121797 | JGI IMG/M metagenome (GOLD analysis project Ga0180301, IMG submission 121797) | Subseafloor sediment microbial communities from Guaymas Basin, Gulf of California, Mexico - Guay16, Core 4569-2, 12-15 cm | ecosystem: Environmental > Aquatic > Marine > Hydrothermal...
ACTGTATATAGCCTCAAGCCTGAGATGCCCGATAGTTATGGGAGTTGTCAATAGAACACTCTCAGCGCCAATAAACATACACTGTGACCACTCAGACATGATGGGGTCAAGAGACTGCGGCTGGATACAAGTATATGTCGAGAATGCTCAAGAAGCCTATGACTGGATTATCCAGGCTTTCAAAATAGCAGAGGACCCTGAAGTTCTACTTCCAGTAACAGTTAACCTTGACGCATTCATCCTCTCCCACTCTCTTGAAGGCGTCAACGTTCTAGAAGATGAGGAAGTGGAAAGGTTCGTCTCAACCAGAAAACCCGTCTTCAGAATTGATCCAGACAAGCCGATTACCGTGGGAGCTTTATGTCTCACTGACTTCTTCTTCGAGACGAAACGTCAACATGTTGAAGCTATGATCAATTCGCCTAGGAAGATAAGCCAAGTAAATGATGAATTCGCCGATCTTACAGGCAGGAGATACAGGTTCATCGAGACCTACTGCATGGACGATGCTGAAGCAGCAATAATATGCCTAGGAAGCACTGCGGGAACAGCTAAGGCAGTAGCCAAGAGCATGAGGGCTCAAGGCAAGAAGGTTGGCGTTATAAAGCCTTGGGTCTACAGACCCTTCCCCACAGAGCAAATTTTGAAAGCAATTGAAAACGTCAAAGCTTTAGCAGTTTTGGATCGCGCCTGCAGCATAGGTGCTCCTTACGGACCTCTCTGCAGCGACATCACAGCGACCCTCTATAAGGAGGATGTGAAGCTGAACGTCTTCAACGTAATTTATGGTCTTGGGGGAAGAGACATGACCCCATTCAACATCGAAGATGTCTTCAATGAGGCCCTAGAAGTAGCCCGGACGGGAAAAGTTAAGGAACCCGTAAAATTTGTGGGAGTGAGAGAATAAAAATGGTTAGTTTAAAGGAACTTCCAGTTGAGGAGCTATTCACCTCTGGACATAGGCTATGCGCTGGATGCGGCGCAGGCATAGTAGCAAGAATGACTATGAAGGCCCTTCGCGGACCAACAGTCGTAGTCAATGCAACTGGATGCTTGGAAGTAGCGTCAACAATATATCCATACACTTCATGGAGAATTCCATGGGTTCACGTAGCCTTCGAGAATGCGGCTGCAGTAGCCTCGGGAATAGAAGCTGCATACAAGGCGATGGCAAGAAGAAATGCTTGGGACAAGAAGGTTGATGTGATCGCTTTTGGAGGAGACGGCGGAACCTTCGATATAGGAATACAAGCTCTTTCAGGAGCCCTAGAACGAGGACACGACTTCCTATACATCTGCTATGATAATGAGGCGTACATGAATACTGGAATACAAAGGTCGGGAGCAACCCCCCATGGGGCGGCAACAACGACAAGCCCGGCTGGAACGAAGATTCCAGGAAAACTAGAATTCAAGAAGGACTTTATAGGTATCTGTGCGGCTCACGGAATAGAGTATGCCGCAACGGCATCCCCAGCCTACTGGAACGACTACATCACGAAGGTTCAGAAAGCCTTGGAAGTTGATGGGCCGGCAGTCATACATGTATTCTCGCCATGCCCGCTAGGCATGAGATTCGACTCAGCGAAGAGCGTCGAACTTGCGAGACTCGCTGTTCAAACAAGATATTGGCCTGTATACGAGGTTGAGAAGGGCAAATACAAACTGAATATTAAAGTGCCAAAGCCGAAGCCTGTTGAAGAGTTCTTAAAGCCGCAGGGAAGATTTAGACATCTCTTTCAGCCTCAATTCAGACATGTAATCGACGAGCTTCAGCAGTTTGTAGATGAAAACTGGAAGAGAATCACCGAGCTATGCGGAGAAGCATAGCTCAGCCGCTCCAATAATATCCCCCTTATTTTTGAGTTACCTCAATTTTTTCGGAGAAAAGTCGAAATTTAATTAAGGACTCTATTTAGACCTCATAGAAATTGCTGGCGAATCATCATTTCTGGTTCATAATTATTGGGGGGTTTCTTCAGCGCGATCTATGGCGATCTCAGCGATCTCAACCGCATAAATGCCTATCCGTTCAAGATTATCTATAATTCGATGGATGAAGGGGAAAGTTGAGGCTGAGATCGATATCTTATTATCAGACTTCATAAGATAATTCAGCAGATCAGTAAATTCAATCTCTCCATCAATTACGTTATTAGCTAGCTGAACATCTCTATTCATTAGCGCCCGAATAGAATCGTCATACATCTTCAAGATTCTATCACATAGATTAATCAGCTCCCTCCTCACATGTTCATCTACTTCATTCTTCATAGCCAGAATGCTCTCAGCAACTCTCCTAACTGATCCTGAGATCTCTGTGATCCTCTCAATAACCCTCAAAAAGTCAACGCTATCTATCGGCTTAATCTTATCGTTTATTTCACCTGGAAACGCTATTAGGCTTCTAAGGAGACGGTGAACCATGAGAGAAAGCCTCTTCACATAACGTGTTCTCCTAATGACACTTTGAGCTCTCGCGTTATTTCTCTGCTCCAACGCTAGGATTACATCATTAAACATGGACTTTATCGTTCTGTGAATACCCTCAATCATTCCCTCAGCTGGGAAAGTCTTTGCTAAGAGGCATTGAATCACTATCTGCTGTGAGGATAACTCAACTATTTCTAACCCGAATAATTCATCAGTAATCCATCTTATTGCATCATTCTGTTCATCGGAAAATCCCTTCTCGGACTTCAGACGGATAATATCAAATCCATCAACATAAGCGCCGGTTAACCTCCTTCTCAAGGATCTTATAGGCTCATTCTCCTCCACAATCAGCGTTATCTCCCTCGGCTCTCTTCTTCTCGATTCTCCACGCAGAGAAAGAGACCCATTCTGCGTCTCCACAATAGTAACAGCGTCTCCTCTTCCAAGACCGCTCCTCTCTATCCATGACTTTGGAAGAGAGATGAAAAAGCTCTCCCCAATCTTTTGAATCTTCCTAGTGTAAGGCAAGATGCTCACTTCCTTTCTTTTTCAGAAGCTTAAATAATTTAAGCTATTATATAAGCTTATACGGAAAGCTTAAGTAATGGAGGCTTCCCTTCTTCCAAAAACGGTAGAGAAAGGCACATCGAAACTTGGTGGAGCGAGAAAAATGCTATTAGAGCTCATCGCAAGCTTCATCCTAATCCTGTCAGTATCAATAGCAATCTATATCTTCGCTTCAGCGGCGGCTCCTAAATCGGGAAGAAGAGCCCAGCACATCTCTACTTACGCATGCGGAGAGAAGGTTCGCCTTGGAAGATTACATATGAATGTGACCTTTTATAGATACCTCGCATACTTTGTGATCCTCGATTCATCCATAATTATTGCAGCTTTCGCTTCCCTAACTCTAAACACTGCAATACTGCCCTACATACTAATCTATCTAGGCGCCATTTTAGCTGCCACACTACTACTAACTGAAGGAGACGCAGGCGATGTCGCCGATTAATCTATCAAGATGGGCGAGGCTCAAGTCTCCCTGGATACTACACTTCAATAGTGGCGCCTGCAACGCATGTGATATCGAAGTTGTATCTCTATTAACTCCAAGATATGACATTGAAAGATTCGGGGTTCTCCTTAAAGGAACTCCGAGACATGCAGATATCTTAGTCGCCACCGGGCCAGTTACTAGACAAGCTGCACCAAGGCTAAAGAGGATATATGAGTTGATGCCTGAACCAAAATTCGTGATCGCTGTCGGGACATGCGCATCCTCCGGCGCTCCATTCAAGAAATGCTACAACGTTCTTGGAGGAATTGACAAGATACTCCCCGTAGATGTCTACGTTCCGGGATGCCCGCCTAAGCCTGAAGCAATCCTATACGGAGTCACGAAACTCTTGGATAAGATTAGGAGGGAGGCGATGTGAAGGCGACGACTCCAGAGGAAGAAGCTATAATAGCTCTTCAGGGCACTCTTAGAGATTCTATCTTAGAGTCGAAGACTCCCCGTCCGCGTAGAGTCTATATCCGTGTTAAGCCGAAGGCAAATAAAAAGGCAGTTTCATCTCTTCTAAAAACGTTCCCTGCGACGATAATCTCGACAATAACAGGCATTGATGTAGGAGAAAACATCGAGATAAACTATCATTTCTGGTCTGGAAAGACGGAGGTGACCATTAGAACCGAGATCCCCAAATCAAAGCCTGAAATAGATACGATAACGGATATCGTTCCGGGAGCCAGCCTATATGAACGAGAAGTGCATGATCTTTTAGGAGTAAAGTTCATAGGGCATCCAAACCTAACAAGGCTTCTCCTGCCGGAGAGCTGGCCTAAAGATAGCTATCCGCTTATGAAAGATTGGAATCCCGAACATGTAGGAAGCTTAGACGCTTCTTTAGAGGAAACGTTGACTATAGGGGGGATTGAAAAAAACGGCGGATCACTGGTGAACGTGGTTGTGGGTCCTCAGCATCCAGCGCTTCACGAGCCTGAGAGGTTCCTATTCAAGCTGGATGGAGAGATCGTTGTGGATGTTGAGCCTCGTTTAGGCTATGCCCATAGGGGAATTGAGAAAGGCGCCGAGCGTCTAATGTTCTTCCAGGATGTCCACCTCGTTGAGAGGGTATGTGGAATATGTAACGTGGCTCATACAACATGTTTCTGTCAAGCCGTAGAGGCTCTGGGAAATATTGAGGCTCCTCCAAGAGCCAGATATCTGCGGACAATAGTTCATGAGCTTAACAGGATTCATAGCCATCTTCTTCTTTTAGGAATAGCTGGATTGGAAATAGGATTTGAGTCTCTATTCCAGTATATTTGGCGTGACCGTGAGATGGTGCTGGATCTAACCGAGAAGCTTACCGGAAACCGTGTTATGGCTGAATATAGTACGATCGGAGGCGTTAGGAGAGATTTAACCTCCACGCTGGGAAACGAGATTAAAAGAGGACTCAAAAAACTGAAGGATAGGCTGAACTTTTACAGGGAAGTCTTACAGAGCGATCCGACGATCGAGTTGAGGACAAAGAACATAGGCATCCTAAGCAGGGAGAAGGCCCTTAAACTATCTGTGGTTGGACCTGTGGCTAGGGGCTCAGGTGTAGAGTCGGATGTTAGAAAGCATGATCCATATGCAGCTTATGAAGAGGCTCCATTCGATGAGATTCTATATAAGGATGGGGATTCTTGGGCGAGACTTATGGTGCGTTTAGACGAGGTTGATGAAAGCATAGACATCATACTCTGGGCTATTGATAATATTCCTGGAGGCCCCTTCAGAACGAGGGTTCCCCGAAGGATGCCTGAAGGAGAGGCTTTAAGCAGAGTTGAGGCTCCACGCGGCGAGCTAATTCATTATGTAAGGGGGAATGGCACAGCATATCCGGAACGCGTTAAGATTAGATCTCCCACACTTGCAAATATCATTTCTTTCAGAGAGATGATAAGAGGCTGCTACGTTGCTGACATTCCCGCCGTTCTAATCAGTCTAGATCCATGCTTCTCCTGTACTGATCGCATGGCATTTATCGATGAAAGGACGGGTCGAAAATGGGTGTGGAGCATGAGGGATCTGAAAGATAGGAGGCGAGCATAAAAAGTGATGCTTGAAGGAAACTTCTTCTTTAGAACTCTGATCTTCCCAGGTTTCCTCTTCCTATTCCTACTTACCCTTTTCTGCGACTGGTTTGAGAGGAAGATTATGGCTAGAATGCAGAATCGCATGGGGCCCTCCTACACCGGTCCATTCGGGATACTTCAGCCTCTCGCAGATTACATAAAGTTGCTGACAAAGGAAGATATAACTCCTCGCCACGCAAAGCAGTTTCTGTTCACCATAACCCCCATAATCTCATTTTCAATATTCATGCTCTCAATCTTCTGCTTCCCAATAGATGGCGTAAACATCTTTTCAAATTATGGATTCGAAGGCGATCTTCTGCTAGTATTAGCTCTAGTAACATTTGCCCATTTCGTTCTATTCCTCTCAGGATGGTCATCCTCAAACCCTTACAGTGGAATAGGAGCTGTCAGAATAGTAACGCAGTTCATTGGATATGATATACCGCTTATAATCTCCACGTTAGGCCCAGCCTTCCTCGCTAGAAGCCTTTCACTCACAAAGATAGCTTCTTCACAGAATATTCCCTTCGCCATCCTCACTCCCTGGACATTCATAGTATTTCTCATCTCTCTTCAGGCGGAACTTGAAGAAGACCCGTTTGATGTCCCGCATGCCGAAACAGAGATTGTAGCGGGTTATGGAACGGAATTTTCAGGCAGAAAACTCGCATTTATCCGACTTTCAAAAGATACACAGATAATCTTTGGAGCAGCCTTGGCAGCAACATTATTTTTGGGAGGGCCATACGGCCCCATCCCGTCAGATCCCACAAGCTTATGGTTCATCATATACTTTGTGCTTAAGATGCTATTTGTCATCGCTCTACTTGAGCTTGTAGAGGCTGTCTGCGCCCGGCTGCGTATAGATCACATTATGATTGGGAACTGGCGTATAATTATTCCGGCAGCTTTAATATCAGTCATAATCACCGTTTTATCTTCACCTTACATTAAGCCCTTGATGGAGGCCATTATCTGATGAGACTGATAAAGATGCCTCAGATGATCATCGAGGTTGTCTCAGCGATCTTCAAGAAGCCCTTCACCCGTCAATATCCATTTACGAGACCGGATGTTCCAGAGAGGCTTCGTGGAAGACAGATATTTCATCCGGAGAGATGTATTAGCTGCGGTCTATGCGCTAGGGACTGTCCCGCAGAGGCAATCGAGATGGTGGATGTAAACGGTAAGAAGATGCCGATGATTCATCTTGAAAGCTGCATATTCTGCTATCTCTGTGTCGAGAACTGTCCTAGAAACGCCCTAACGGAATCAACCATATACGAGTTGGCATCTGCAAGTAAAGAGGCGCTTGCTCTTAAGCCGGAGATGCCTAAACAAAAAGAGGAAGTCGCGGGGGATAGTGAAAATGTCAATATTTGAGGCGGCGCTTGCAGCATCTCTCGTAATCTCAGCGTTTCTAGCGTTACATCTGGATGAGACAACATATTCTATAATCTCTTTCGGCGCCGCGCTTACGCTGCTTTCAGCCATCTTCTTCTACGTGAATGCTACGTTTGCGGCTGTCTTTCAGATCGTAGTGGCAGTTGGGGCGATAGCAGTCTTCTTTCTAGCAGGCGAAATGCTTACGCCTAAAAGAAAGATTCAAGGAAGAAGAAGCATAATTATTGGATTGCTGATCGCGTTTCTGCTATCGCTTCCCCCAATCCTTTCAGAGCTTAACGCGGAGGTATTCTCGAGATCATATAATCTAGCTTTCCCGTCAGCTCTATGGAAGTTTCGAGGATTAGATGTGATTGCACAGAGCATTGTCATATTAACGCTTGCCTTGGGGATAGTTATGGTTCTAAGGAGAGAAGGGAGGAGATAAGTCATGGAGTACATAGTTCTCTCATTAGTTCTACTGGGCATCGGCATCTACGGGCTTGTAATGAAACGTAACCTATTGAAGGTTTTGATGTCGATTGAAATCATTGCTGCTGCGGCAAGCATGAACTTCGCGGTTTTCGGCTCCGTGGCGGGAGATAGTCTTGGCCAAGTGTTCTTTATACTTGCATTATCTGTTGATACTGCTATGACAGCCATAGTTATAGCTCTTGTGCTGATAGCTTATCGAGAATACGGCGTACTCGACATCTGGGATCTCTCCAAACTTAAAAAATCTTAGGAGGAGAGCCGCTTATGTCTGTTCCCTACGAGTATCTATCATGGCTTGTCTGGCTTTTCCCCATCTCATCCAGTATCCTAATTCCATTCCTTGACAGGATGGGATCAAAAGTTAGAGACATCTTCGTTATTCTCTCCGGAATAGTCACATTAATACTTGCGGCATTACTGATCCCAACAGTCTATTCTGGAGCTTCAAAGATTCAGCAAAGTATAGACTGGATACCAGTTATTGATATTAAACTGGGAGTATATCTTGATTCCCTAAGCGTCATATTTGCAAATCTAATAGCATTCATCGGTTTCGTCGTTCTTTTATACTCTCTAAGATACATGGCTCATGAGGAGGGACTGGCCAGATACTATTTCTTCATGCTCTTCTTTATAGGCTCAATGATGGGGCTCGTAATGGCCGATAACTTCCTCCAGCTATTCATATTCTGGGAGCTGGTCGGTTTATGCTCATACGCACTTGTCTCATTCTGGTACAAAAAGCCAGAAGCGGTTAGGGCCGGAATCAAAGTCTTCCTGATGACGAAGATTGGAGATATAGCCCTCCTAGCAGGCATCCTTCTCATATACGCCAATGTACACTCCCTCTCATACATGCAAGTTTTTGAACGATCAAGCATCATAGCCACACCCACACTGACCATAATATCACTACTTATTCTCTTCGGAGCAACTGTAAAGTCAGCTCAGCTGCCGCTGCATACATGGCTGTACAGCGCTATGGAAGCCCCAACGTCAGTCAGCTGCCTTCTACACGGCGCTACAATGGTTAAGGCAGGAGTATACCTAATCGCTAGAACACATGACATGTTCAGCGTAATCCCATTATGGCTCAACAGCCTCGTCTGGATAGGGGCGCTCACAGCTTTAATCGGCGCGACGTTGGCTCTTCACACTCCAGACATTAAGGGTGTGCCTGCTTACTCCACGATAAGCCAGATAGGATTCATGATGGCGGCCCTTGGAGCAGCATCCTCATCTACTGATCTAGGATGGTTTGCAAGCATCTTCCACATGATCAGCCACGCTTTCTTCCAAGGATTAGGTTTCCTAGCTATTGGAGGAATAGTTCATCAGCTTGGAACCAGAGATATGCGGAAGATGGGTGGTTTGAGAAGAGAGATGCCCGTAACCTTTGCTCTATGCATCATTGTGATTCTCGCCCGTAGTGGAATCCCACCATTCTCAAGCTTCTTCAGTAAGGGACTGATAGCCAAGAGCATTCTTTCGACAGGAAATGTTCTTTTGGCGTTTCTGATCTATTCAGCAGCCGCATTGACCTTTGCCTATAGCTACAGATTTCTCGTCCTCACCTTCGCGGGGAAGAAACCTGAATATCTAGAAAAAACCAGAGTTCATGAACCTCCCAGACTCATGTTATTGTCTTCTTCGATTCTTGCGGCTGGATGTGTCGTCTTAGGATTCACAGGGGAGTTCATAACACGGTTTCTACATTCAGGATTTGTATTCAATCTGGCTGATTTCTTCAGCGTCGAATCACTATTATTCGTTGCAACATTAATAGTAGGAGGCTTCCCAATCTATCTTGTCTATCAGCGAAGAGTAATTACGCCTGAAAGAATAAGGTCTGGAGTTCTCTCTTCCTTGGATAGAGCTCTAGAGAAAGGATACTTCTTCGATTCATTCTACGAATCAATATCGCGAGGCTTCATGGAGACGGCTAATGCAACACTTAAAGTCTTAGAATTGGGAGTAATGGATAGAATCCCATATGTTGTCGCAGCGTTCTCTATGAGGACTGCGAGTCTTCTTCTCCATCGCTTCGATAAAACTCTGGATGAACTTACTCATCTAACAGCTCGTAAAATAGAGATTCATAGCCTAAAGATTAAGGGAACTCATAGCGGCGCGTTGCCCCAGTTTGTGATGGCGGCGATTCTAGGATTTATCTTTTTAAGTCTTCTTCTATTGTTAACTGTGAGGTGAAAGAGATGATTCTCCTATTGGCTTTTCTCCTCCCCCTTCTCTCCATTCCTTTGGTGTATCTTGTTGGAAGAGAGTCAAAGAGAAAACCAGCCGGTATAATCGCCATCTTCTCCATAATTGATTTGATTCTTCTATTATGTACAGTGCCAGAAGTTTTATCTAGGGGTAGATATGTGGAGTCGTACTACTGGATGCCTATGCTTGGAGCTCCGCTAACATTATTCGCGGATGGCATAAGCCTCTCATTAGCCGCTATAACTTTACTGTTAATATTCTCCTCCATGATTTTCGCTTCAGATTATATGGAAGACAGCGGGTCGCTTTGGCAGTTCTATCTCCTAATGGCGCTGCTGACCGTCGGATTGGTAGGCGTCTTTATAACTGCCAATCTAATGGTCTTCTACTTCTGCTGGGAGTTTATGCTGGTACCGACATACTTCATAATAGGAGGATGGGGATACCGAGAATCTTACAGAGCCGCATTCAAGTTTTTCATCTTTACACATGCCGGAGCAGTCGCTGTTCTGCTTGGAATAGGAGCCATATATATGCTCACGGGAACATTAGATATGTTCCAGGCAAAGGAGCTGCTTGCAGCGGCTCCTCAAGAATTTTTGAAATGGATCTTTATAGCGTTAACTCTAGGATTCGCCGTTAAGATGGCTATTGTCCCATTACATATGTGGTTGCCTGATGCCCATTCGGAGGCTCCGGCTCCAATGTCCGCTCTTCTAAGCGGCGTTATAATTGAGGCGGGAGCATATGCAATATTAAGAGTCTCTCTTGGAACGGTTTTTCCCTCAATCTCTGACGTCTCAGTAAATGTTCAAATGCTCCATGCATTGTCTATTCTAGGCGTGATATCAGCCTTTTATGGAGCTATGACTGCCTTAGCCGAGGATGACATAAAAAGGATAGTTGCATACTCAAGCATAAGCCACATGGGATACGTCCTCTTCGGATTGTCTCTATATCCATGCGTTGAAGGAACAATAGGAGCTGTTCTTCACTTGGTAAATCACGCTGCAAGCAAGGGACTGCTCTTCCTAAATGCAGGGGCGATAATGAAGCAGACCGGAGTCAGAGACATAAATAGAATGGGGGGATTAGCCTCAAAGATGCCCTTGACAGCCTTCTCCACGGCCGTTTCCTCATTCAGCATAGCGGGAATACCCTCCCTCGCATGCTTCATAAGCGAGTTTTTCATGTTTATGGGAGGCTTTCAAGTCGGCGGCAACAATAGCCTCTATTATGCAACGACAACGTTCATGATAATCGCAACGGTCTTCAGCTTAGCCTACGTTCTCAGATTCTTCTGGAAGATTTTCCTTGAATCTTCAAAGATCCAGGAAGCTCGTGACCCCTCAATTTTAATGTCCACACCAATGATTCTCCTCTCAATCGTCGTGATATTGCTTGGAGTATGGTCCGGCCCAATAATTCATCTCATGAGCTCAGCTGAGATCAGCTGAGGTGGAAAAATGATGGGAATACTTGATGCCTTAATGCCTAGCGCCATCCTCTTCATCTTTGCAATATTTACTGTGCCTGTGCTCCGCTTCATCCATCAATATAAAAGGATGCATTATAGATCTCTCTGCATCCTTTGGATTCTAACAATCTTCGTAATCGTCACCGTTGCTACCGTGCGGGTCCTAACAAAATATTACATATCGATGGAAGAAGATCCCTTCAAACAAATATTTCTAGTAAGCGAAAGCAAGCCTATACTCTCCACTTCATTCTTCATAGACTCAGTCTCAGCCTACATGGTCGTTGTATACTTAACAACCGGATTAATCTCAATGATATACAGCGTCCTATTCGTCGGAGAAAAAAATCATCTCTCTGAAAGATACTTTGCATTGATGCTGATGGTATTAGGAAGCGTTATTGCAGCAACGTTCTCTGGGGACCTCCTCACCCTCTTCATCTTTTGGGAGGCCTCAGCTGCAGGCTCCTGTCTACTCATCATCTACAGGAAGACCCCAGAATCTATAGATGCTTGCCTGAAATATCTCGTCATGATCATAATGGCTTCGGGATTCATCGTTTACGGCCTCTCAATAATATATGGATTAACAGGATCGCTTAACTTCTGGGCTGTAAGGGAGGCATTAATTAGTCTCCCAGATAAGAGTCTCCTAATCATTGCATTTGTATTTGTGGCGTGTGGCTATGCGATAGAGACGGCGATTGTGCCCTTTCACATGTGGCTTCCAGACGCTTATACGGCGGCTACTCCCTCAACTTCAGCCTTTCTATCCGCTATTGTTGATCAAGCAAGCTACTACGTTTTAATGAGGGTTCTCATATACATACTAACGCCGCCTATAATTCTTAACTGGCCTCTGGCATTAGCTATCTTCTCAGCCCTGACAATGACTGTAGGCAACCTATTCGCCTTAGCCCAGACGAACGTGAAACGCATGATCTCCTACGTATGCGTGGCCGATATAGGCTATAATCTTGTTGCCATAACAAGTGTTAAGCCGCTCGGTGTAATGGGAAATCTCTTCTTCTTTTTTGTCGGCGGCATGACAACAGCATTAGCATTCATGGCCGTCGGCATCCTAAATAATCTCGGCATTAAACATCTAGATGATCTTTCCGGTACTGGACGAAGATTGCCCATAACGAGTCTATCTCTAGTAATCGCTGTCTGCTCCTTCTCCGGGATTCCTCCCCTAGCGGGATTTATGAGTAAATACATGGTCTTCACCGCCGCTATAGAGGGAGGAATGGTTTGGTTGGCTGTAATCGGCGTGCTGAATTCGCTGCTTCAAACAGGCTATCTCCTTAGGCTTGTACATTACATGTATGCCAAACCGCTTAAGCGAAGATTCTGTGGGATTAGGGAGGAACCGAAGGTTCTTCTCATTCCCGTCTATATGCTTGTGGCTTTGATAATACTTCTAGGCATATACCCCTCGATCATCCTATTGATGATTCATCCTGCAGCTCAGCAGCTAAATCTACTTTTGCCCTAAAACGAGAGGAACAAAACAATATAAATAATGCTGAGCCCTATTTTTCTCCCAAATCTATATGCTGATCCTGGCTAGGAGGGTTACCAGTTATGTCCAAATCTAAAAGGAGAGATCTTATAGCATTTTATGATCTAAACGACACAATTATAAAGCAGGGATTCTGCACATTATGTGGCGCCTGCGAAGCTGCATGTCCTGTTCACGCTATAAGGATAGAAGACCACGAGATTCAGCATTATGACTGTTCAGCTTTTCTTGATTTATGCCCTATCTGTTATGACATATGTCCTCACACCGAACCTTTACTATTGGAAACTATGAAGTTTGTAGCTGATGCGCCATTCAGAAGGGAAGCCTTAGGATATTACCGTCAAATACTTCTTGCACAAGCAACGGATTCCGAGATTAGAAGATTAAGTCACAGCGGAGGAGTTGTAACAGCAATATTAATGCAGTCTCTACGAGATGGAATAATCGATGGCGCTATAGTCTCAGAGGCGGAACCTTCTGAACCGTTAAAACTTAAACCCCAAATAAGTCTAGTACCAGATGACGTTCTCTCCGTCGTGGAAAGCAAATTTTCGCCTTCAGCAGTTGCAAAGGCATTTGGGAACGCTGTTCGAGAGTATGGAAAGAGTAAGATAGCATTTGTAGGTGTTCCTCATCAAATTCTAGCTATTCGGAAGCTGGAAGCATGGGAACATAAAATTATGCAGAGTTTAGAGTTAACGATTGGGCTTTTTTGTCTCTGGGCTTTCTCGCTTAATGAGCTTCTCGAATACCTAAGTGA
>Ga0180301_10002909_pt1 | contig 13427 bp, 16 predicted proteins | sample GuaBasSediGuay16_FD_121797 | JGI IMG/M metagenome (GOLD analysis project Ga0180301, IMG submission 121797) | Subseafloor sediment microbial communities from Guaymas Basin, Gulf of California, Mexico - Guay16, Core 4569-2, 12-15 cm | ecosystem: Environmental > Aquatic > Marine > Hydrothermal...
GTATATTAAGATTATCGTTAAGTGTTAATCCATCGAAAGTAGGAGAATCACCTGTAGCGACGCCTTGATCCATCGCCCCCAAATATCCCCACTGTGCCGATGATATTGTAATAGAATTAATATTCTTCAGCTGTGCTAACTCATCTCTGGTAACCTCATTGATTCCAACCAGAATCCAGCGTTTATCTCCAGCATTGGAATCTGGAGCAATTACATTCGGCGATGATTCTGCTAATCCTGAATCAGCATCAAGGGTATAGTGGAAAACATACGAGGTTGTCACTACTACTGCTATATCTAAATCTGATAATCCCGCTCCATCTATTGCATCAAGAGCCCCTGTTCCTCCACCAGTAAGAGATGTTGCAGCATAAAAATTATTAGCCAATTATTTACTCCTATGAAGTCTGGACATTTAAGATGTAGGTGAATTCGACACTATCCCCGCTTACCACATTTATAGCGCCAAATGTATGCCTACTCCACATCGTTCCCCCTGTTGATGCACTAAACAGTCCCCATTCAGTAATTGCCTTCGTATCTGTAGCAGAAACCGTAGCTACAGTTTTATAATCATCAGCGTCGTCTTCCCCTTGCGAGCCCGTTCCCCGTGTAAACCCCGTTGGAGTCTCTAATCCTGTATCAGCATCTGTAGGAGAAGTTGTCCCTGTCCCTGTGTCGTGATACTTAAAATTACTGATAGGATATGAAGATGAGTCCTGGAATCCGTCCACCATATATTGCACACCAGCGCTAACGATGTGGTTACAGCCTAAATCCCGCTCTTCTTTTAAGTTTCCATCTTTATCATAGACTTTAGCATAGAGATGCCCAGTCATCTTAAGAGAATCACGAAGTATTCTATCTCCAAAAATTCTCTTAAATAACCACCTTTTTAATTTTTTCCACATTTTTACTTCTCCGTCTTATTCTTTTTTCAAACTCTTTAAATTTTTCTTTCCTTTTTTTAATTTCTTCTATCTTCATATCTCTTTATATTTAAAATTATCATCAGCCTCAAGATATAGAGGCTCTTCTTTTATCCTTCTATTCTTCAGTCTTATTGCCGTTGCTATTCCTTTATTATACTTTCTTTCAAATCTTATAGCCTGGTCTATCTCTCCCTCTATATCAAATATTTGCCAAGCTACCCAATCAGCAATAGTTCTCTCAAATATATCGGATATATCAGATTTATCCGCATCATTACTTAAAGTTTTAGGAATCTGCACTCCATAAATTTCTATAGTTTTACCATCAGCATCAGAATCAGGATAAGGATATAATCTAATTACATTCTCCGTTACAAATAAATAGTGTGTAGGAGTCCCTGTCTGATTAACCCATTTATCATCATCATCGCTATCCTCATCTAAATCTTCATCAAGTTTATCCAGTTCTGATAAGGTAGTTTCTTTTAACCTTAAATCATCAAAACTTACTCTAATTATGTTTAATAAATCGGAGGGTAATTTATATTCAGCTACATCTTCAGAAGCAGAGAAAGTCCAGGAAGATAAAGTATATTCTGTGTCTAAACTAAATTCTTTCTGTGCCTCATTAATAAAAGCATTTAAGTCTGCATCAGAATATCTATCAGCAGAGGGCTCTTGTATGCGTCGTCTAATTTTATCTCTGATAGAAGATAATGTTGCCATTTAATTACTCCATTCCTGCATCTTTCAGAGCTTCAGCTTTCGTGAATTTATCAAGTTTAATGAGCAGACTTCTTATATCCTGTGGTAAATTTTCCCACGTATAATCTTTCGCCACTCTCTTAACCACCAGTTCAGGGATTTCCTTACCATTAGAATCTTGATATCTATAATCCCTTATGATAGTAATAATATGTTGTCCTGTTTCTTTGCTATCGTGAGAGATTATTCTTACTTGATTACCTATTTTAACATCTTTAGCTACCCAAACTTTGTCCATTATAACCTCCTATCCTATTATATTTATAACTCCAGGTTTAATTATTTTATCTTTCTTTAAAGTATATCCAGGGAAAGTATTCCCTGTTCCCCCAGCTGTTAAATCGTTAGAATTGCTTGTCTCATCTGTATAATCACCATTAAATTTATAATGAGCTACTAATCCTATTCGTTTGACAGAAATATCATCTACATAAAAAGTTGATGCCGCCGTTGTATCTGATTGAAAGAATATCCTACTTGTAGTCTCTGTTGCCTGAAATACTACAGCAAATTCTTTCCATTCTCCAAGTGTTGCTTGAGAAGTTAGCACCTGGTCAGAGCCATCAGTATTTTCCTTTCCTATTTTAGCATCGCCAGCACTAACATAAATGTAGCCATCTACTTCATACCACTTACCTACTTCAGTGGTTATATCCTGATAAGCTCCTTCGTGGACAGCATCAGTCACAATCTTTCTTGAATATGTTCCTCCGTGAGCTTGTTCATCGCTTCGTGCATTCGTGGTTGGAGTGCCTCTATTAGTCCAGGAATTAGTAGCTTCCATATCTCCGTTAGTTAGAAGTTCTGTCCTATCCGCATCAGCGTAGCCATTCCAGGCACCGCTATCGTATTCGGATATATCAGCAAAAGGATGTTTATAACGCCAAGAGATATAACTTTCGTAGTCTGTGGGTAAACCATCTTTGCCGAAGTTCCAGATGCGAATTTCGTCGAGGAAACCAGCAGTATATCTACCTATCCTTACCTCGCTACTATTGTCAAGACTTTTATTAGCTGTCGAAATATCTACTGAAGTCGATTCAATAGAACCATCAATAAATCCCTCGAGGTTCCCACTTCTATCAAAAACTATAGCTATATAATGCCAAGTATTATCATTTAATGCAATATCCGAAATAAAACCAGAAACAGAGGTAGGAGTTGCATCTTTCAAGCCTGCTTTCATTTTTCCCGTCGTTCCATCAATCCAAACAATATATGCATTACTGGCACTATCCCAATTTTTATTTAAAATGCGTCCAGTAGAAGCTAATTTCACCCACCCCTCAATCATAAAATCAGAGAGTCCCATATCAAGACCCTTTTGTGAAGCATCACTAATTGAAGCATAGCCGTTGCCATCTAACTTAAGTGCTTGATAACTCATTTAATTCTCCTACTGATAATAGACGCATACTTTTGCTCCAGTTCCACTAATAGATGCATAGCAACCCACGGTGAATGACACAGGCAATTGAAATATACTTCCCCCATAATTATCTCCGCCTGCGACCTTTATGGGCGGAGTCAGTTCAGTTCCAGTAGCAGATGTATTATCATAGAGCGTGACGGTGACATCGTTTGCTGCATCAGTTGCAGCGATTATTCATCCCCCAAGATAGCCAGCACCTGATTTTATCGTTGCGCTTGATGTTTTTACTCCTGATGATTTATATGTATTAAATAATCCCATTTTTATGCCTCCGAAAATTTTTTCCGTATTTTCTCTAATGCCCCTTTTGTGCGTTTATTAATTATTTTCCCATCTGATTTTATTACCATCATACAATAGTCTTGTTTTTTACCCCATATTTCTGGTTCCATTTTAGCCCAATGTCTACCTGTTTCGGTCATTTCGGGGAAAATACATATATTAGATTTTAATTCTCTGGCTGGTATAATAGATACACGAGTATGTGTCTCATTATCAAAACCAATCTTTCTATCTACAATCTCAATAAAACAATCCTCCATATAAATATTTATTCCTCTTTCTGTTTTTTCTATATTTATGCCTCCTATTGTTATTTTTTTATCCTCCATTTTTATGCCTCCATTTTATTCTTTTCTTCCCATTCCAGGATTACTCTTCTCAAAATCTTCAACATACCAGACTTTATGTCCTAAATGTCCTAATTCTACTCCTGAATGTATATATATCTTAAATCCGTAATCTTTAGCTTTCCTGCAAAAATATAAATCTTCTCCAATAATCTCTCCTTTATATTCTCTGTGAAACCAGGGAGGAGGAATTTTCTCAAAAACTCTTCTCTTTATAAGCACCAGTCCAAATCCTATGCCGTCTACTTCAATAATTCTATTCTTTTGCCAATTTTTAGCATAAGCAATCTTATTTCCTACCAGTTTTCCAAATACGGGATAGTGTTCTTTCCCTTTCTGGACATATATTCCTGAAATAATATCTTTATCCGCATCAACTAAATACTGAACATCTAACGGTTTATAAATAGTATCAGGGTCATTGAAGAGAATATATTCCGCTATCTTCTCTTTAAGCATCGCTTCTACTAATCTATTTCTTGCCTCATCTACATAGCAGGTAGTTTCCGTAGCGAATGCCCAGTTATGCCCTAATTCATTTAATAATCTACCGAAACAGGTTATCGTGTAAGCCCACCGCAAACTGTAAATAGGAAGTCCAACAAAAATATTTCTTCTTTTTCTATACATTAAACATCTCGCATAAATGAATGTGAGCTTCTGTTAATTCTTTCCTTTTATCCAATTCCTTTAGAGCTTCCCTAATAATCTCTTCTCCCCTTTCTCCAATTTCTACAATAATTTCTCCATCATTTTCCCAGATAGTTTTACCATCTACATTCTTAAATTTATACTTTTTCTGTTCCTTCTCATCAAAAGCTAAATCCATTCTGAGTTTATGGATAATCTTTATATCAGTTAAATTAGCTCTTCTGGGTAAAAGCTGAAGAAGTAATAATCTATCTAAAACCCTTAATTTCCTCTTCATTCTATCCTCCCCCACTATTATTAATTTTAATGAACCAGTGTCCCTATACTGTAAAGAGTTACTGCTTCTGAGCCACTCGTTACATTAGTTAACAGCATCAGGAATATTTTTGTATTATTCTGATCAACTGTTGCCGTTCCAGAAACAGTTACCCCAGTTCCACCAGCAATTGTTAATGTTTCTGCTGCATCAGAGGTATTTTTAACGAAAAACAGGCGAGAAGTTCCTACTTTAGCATTATCAATCGCCGCTACAATATTAGCCGCTGTATCAGTTGTATCAGTCCTATTAGCACCAGCACAATCCCTTAAATAATATCCCCCTAAGAGTTCACTGGCGCTAATAGTCTCATTCCCAGCGGTATTCTCTGTAGTAGTTGTTATTTTATTATAAGCATAACCGTCTACTAAGAAATCTACTCCTACTGTGTATAAACTATTAGCAGAGGCATCAAATCCAAAATAGGACGCCCCGTTAGCATCATCTCCATACCACTTTAAATCAAAACTTTTCTGAGTAGCGGCAGCATCTCCAAATTCTATTAAAGAATCGTCAGCTACAGCATTGAATATAAGATTAGTTCCGTCCCAAACAATATTAACATCTCCAGAAGCTCCTGCTCCAGTTCCAAATACAAGATAATCGTTATCTTTGAATTGTAAATCAACGCCTGTAGTGTAAATTAAATTGGCACTGGCATCAAAATAGAGATAATTTGCTCCATTAGAACCATCGCCATACCATTTAATATCAAAACTCTTTTGAGTTGAAGCCGCATCAGCAAATTCAATAAGAGTATCATCGGCAGCAGGGACAAACAATAAATTTGTTCCGTCCCAATATATAGAGACATCGCTCCCTGTTCCTAAAATTATCTTTTTACTATCTTTCCAGATATGGTGATTTTCCCAAGTAGCAGCGGCATCTTTTGCCCAGTAAGCATAATTTAGGGCAGTCTTAACCATATTTTTTACCCAATGCTTACCTTTTATAGTGCATTGTTCATTAAAGGCTGCATTCTCTTTTGTTGTGTAAGACATATTTAACCTCCAAACTTACTTATTCTTTTCTTAAAAAGTTATGTTCAGCTATGTGCTTCCTATATTTAGCTAAATTATTAGTCTTAAACGAGCATTTTTTACACTTATATTTAAATGTCTTTCCTGGTTCCGCTTCTTCTTCCTCTTCTTCTACATCTAAAACATCTTCTTCCTCTTCCTCTTCTAATTTCTCTTTTTCCGCTTCTTTTTTTAACCTTTCAAGCTCTTCCTGCTTCTGTTTTATTAAATCTTTCACAGGAGTAGGCTTATATTCCCAGAAATGTCCCTTTTTCCCGTAATACTTATTCTCTCTTAACGCTTTAATAATCTCTTCATCAGAAGTTGTAAACTCTCCTCCTGGATGTCGAGGCGTAAACTCAATAGTCTTCCCTGGTTCTATTCTAACACCCCCAGTTTTTAGATGCTCAACAAATGTAGATTTAAGTTTTATCCTATATTTAGGGGATGTAGATAGAAATGTAACTTTTTTAGCCATTTTATTCTCTCCTTTTTATAAAACTGGGGGTAGAGTAAACCCTACCCCCTTTTATTTATTATCCGATCGATGATACGCCATATAGATAGCCATCTTTATCTGGATTTCTATATTCAAGTGTTACTTCACTCAAATACTGATCCATTCGGGAGTCATCTCCCTCATCTTCAATGTGAGTTTCTAACCTTCCGTCCCTTGTTCCTTTATCATCATTAGCCATCGCTACATAAGTTAAGTGATCCATCGTAAGAGCGACGGCATAACCAGAATAGTCATTCTTAAAGAGTGGAGTATTAACAATATTAAAGTCCCCAAACGGAGTGTGGTAAACTTTAATATTAACTCCATACTCTTTAGATTTCGGGCTAACTTCCAGTTTCCCTAATCCCCATTGAGAGATACCAGCAGTGATTATAGGAGAAGTGAATAAAAATCTATCTCCAGCTACTCCACTATCTAAAGAGCGAATCCAATCCCAGAAATCAGCTTCAGTGAGAACTCCATCAGAGATATTAGTAGCATTAGAGGAGCCTAAAAACTTTAATACCCCCTTAGAGAAATACTGATAGTTACTTCCTGTTCCACCAGAAGTTAACTGTTTCAGCTCTCCAAACCAGAATGCCCTTTCCAGTTTTAACTTATGTGTCCAGAGTTTCTGTTTAGTTAATCTCTTAAGCTCTGGTCCGCCGTTCAAAGACGCCGCTATTACCGAGTTAGGCACTTCAAACGCAGTCTTATGTATCTGCATATAGTTATACTTATTAGTGAGCGATGTAGATAGAGCAGTAGCTCTTGCCTCTCCTATACTAAATGCAGACCCAATTATCATTATATTATTATCCGTTCCACTACTATCAACCATACTTCCGCTTCCACAGTAAGTAACAGTTAAAGTGTTACTGGAGACTGCTGTAACTAAAAATACATTACCCGCATCTGTGTCCTTTATTACATCGTTCTTATTAAACCTTGACCCATTAGAGACAGTAATCTGAGTATCTCCAGTAGTATAGGACGCTCCTAAAGTATCGTCCAGAGCCTCATAATCACCCTCTAACCATTCCCTTTTATATGAGGTTCCAATCTCTTTCTCTTTCATATTCATTAAGAGAGTAGTAAACGGAGCCTCATCTCTATACTTCCAAGCTATCTCATCTCTGACATCAAGTTTTAACCTTGATGTAGTTAACGATTCATAACTTAAATTACTTGCCATTTATATCAACCTCCGAAGATATATTTTTTATATGCCTCCTCCGGAGTTAATTTTTTCTTTTCAGGAGTGTGAGTATCCTTCTCCGCCATTCCATACTTTTTCAATACCTCCTTTTCCACATTCTTACGCAACTTTTCCTTTTCTGCTTTTGTCATATTAGCCATCTCCTTTTGTTTAATCTGGTCTACAATCTTATCAAGAATATCAATATCCCCGCCAATCTGAGGAGTTTCCTTTAAAGTTTTAATTATCTGGTCTTTATATTTTTTAAAATCCTCAGGTCTGGTAGCTTTGAAGACTTTTAACATTGTTTGAGCGGTCATAACACCGAGTAGGTCATAGAACTCTCTTCTAAGCTCTGCCTCTCTGGCATTTAACAGCTCATCAAGCCCCGTAGCCATATCATCGGGATATTTCTCTTGATAAGTTTTCGCTGAGAGAAGTTTCCTTCTTTCAGCAAGAAGTTTTTTCTCCTTCTCATATTCCTCTATCTGCCTCTTAATATCCGCATAAGACGCCATCTGTTGCCGTGTTTTCGTAAATTCCTGCTGGAGATTCTTATACGCATTCTTCAAATCCTCTAAAGTTTTAAGGGGTGTATCCTTCAGTAAATCTTCAGAGGATTTCTCTTCTCTTTCTTCCTCTTCTTTTACTTCTTCTTGAGTTTCTGAAGCTGATTGTCCTTCTTTTAAGGATTCATCTTCAGAATTATTCAAGTTTCTTTCCTCGTCCATTTTAACCCCCTTATTCTAATAATTTTCTGATTTTCTCACCTTTTGTAGGAGAAGAAAACATCTCTCCCTTATAGGCTTCTTCAGGAGTTGTAGGTATCGCAATATCTATGAGAGCTTTTATGAGTTGTTTAGCATATTCTTCTGTGCTTTCAAATTTATTTCTTTTAACTTTCTCTATTATCCTATCCACAGGAGTATAAATATCTTCTTCTTTCCCTTCCTCTTCTAACGGAGTCTCTTCTTCTCTACTAAAATTCTGCCTTAACCTCTCATTAAATCTTCCATTAATATTATCCTGATTCATTTTTCTCCTTCCTCTTAACTATTATTTCTTTTAAATTTACCCATTCTTTTAATATACTCCTAATTTCCCTAATAAATTTTATCATTCCTCTTACTTCCTCACTATTTCTCTGGATTAAACTAAAAATCAGAGCTTTTTCTTTCTCTTCTAAATAACTTTCAAAATACTTCTTATAAAATCTACTCTTTAAAAACTCCTCTGTTAATCCAGCTCTGTCAATAATTTCTTTATCTTTCACGGAGTAACACCTCCCATTTCTCTCCTTAACCGAGTAGGATAACTGGTTTCTTCTTCTGTGGGAAGTTTCCTAACATTCGTTGGAGCTGTCCCTTCCCCTGTCCTCATCTGAGAAAGCATAGCTACTTTCTGGAGAAAATCTTTTAGCCCTGCTTCTTCTTCAGAGGGAATTAAATCCCTCAAAGAGGGATCTTCAAATGTAGCTAAAACTTTATCCAAGAATTTAATCTTTATATCTGAAGGAAGTTTCTCAGCGGCTAATATAATCTGGAATAACTCTATTAACTGTCTCCTTCTTATTCCCTTTACTGCTTCAGAATCTACCGCTGCCATCTGGAAGTCATAATCAAACTTACCTTGTATATCTTCTTTTTTTACCTTTAGCGCTCTTTTAATATCCTTTTCTCCTGTAACTGTAATAATTTTCTCATCACTCATAAACCGCTGGTCAAAATCTGCTATCATACCTAATAAAACTTTAAACTGTGCTGAATGTATTAAAAGTTTCGCCTTAAATCTTATATTCGCCAGCTGCTGAAGAGAAGTAATCGCCGTAGCTGTTTCCCTACGCTGAGGAACCTCTCCTCTTGCATAGGGCATACAACCAGTAGCGTCCTGCTGAGCTACTCTCAAACTCTGTATCTCTGCATAGGTAGACGCTGTTACATCTTTAAATATAAACTGATAGGCTGCTTTTGTAGGGTCTCCATCAACCCTTATAACTCTACCAGGTTTTAAATTAGTAAGCGGTTTACCTTCATCTTCAATATTAGCCTGCCTTGAAACTAAAATCGGAGGCATCAGAGTAAGTAATAAATTATATAATCTTAATGAGTGCAGGTCAGAAGTTAAACTGTGAAGTCCTTCGGAGGGCTGAACCTCACCTATACTATAAAGTGAGTGGGGAACAATAATATCAGGAAGTAATATAAACGGTTTTCTTTTATATATATTCTCCCTAATCGGTCTAATTAAAACTCCTCCCTCTGTTATAGTAGCCGTCTCCTCATCTGTCCAGTATTCCCATACTCTAATTTTCCTCTTCATCTCCGTTTCTGTATACATCGGAGTATTCTCTTTAGTCCACTCAGAAATTCTCTCTTTATCAGGGTCTAACTTATTAATATTTATATAATTTCCGTCTTTCTTTAAATCCTCAATATCTTTTACGACACTGTGGAAACACCAGGGGATATCTTCATTCAGGCAGGAACGAGAGGCAGGAGAGGGATAATAATTTTTAATATCAATGTGGTCTAAACAAACATCATCTTTATCATAATCCCAGGTTACTTTTAGTATTGATAGTCCCAAATGTAAACACTCTGTAACCCAGGAGGTTATTCTTATAAGCGAGCGCTCATCTTTTAACTGATATTCTAAGAGTGCGTTTAATATTTCTGCTTTTCTTTTATCTTCTTCAGTTACCTCTTCTTTAGCAGGAATACAGCGAGCAAACGGTCTATTAGTAAATAAACTTAATATCTCTTGAGAAACTATAAACTGAACAATAGAAAATAAAAACGGGTCAACAATACAGGGAGCATCAGCATCTTTTCTTCTTTGCTTAACATCCTCATCTGCTTCTACTCTCATAATTCTACGCCAATTACTCCACTTAGTCTCAAAATCTCCTCTACTTCGCCAATCCTTAGCTAAATCTTTTTTCTCAATTATTTCTTTAATTTCAGACATTTATTATCCTTTTCCCATTTCCTTCCTCCTCCTGTTATCCTTTTTTCTTTTTCTTTATAGTCCCGTGTTCTATTCCCCTTAAGAGACGCAGAGCTTTTTTAGCATTTCCTACTGTTCTACATTTCTGTTTAACTCTCCACTTACCAGACGCTTTAGTATAAATAACCTTACCTACTCTCTTATAGGGCAATTTATTCTCCAATTATTTTTTAGGACACTTAATTCCTCTTCTTCTACGCCTACCTATCTTACCTCCTCTCCTACGAATATACGAATCTTTATAGGGACCTGTGCCGTCCCTAACCCCCCTCCTTGTACGGCTCAACTTTTCCTCCTTTTTTTCTTCTTTTTTTCAATCTCTTTCTTACTGGTAGTCCCATAGAGAACTTTATACGCTCTATCTCTTATTTTCTTCTTCTCCGCCGCCGATAATCCCTTAGCCTGAGGGAGACGAGCTAACGCATTTCTTGCGTGACTATTATGCACAAACACACCACAAGTAAGCGCAAAGTTATGCGTTGTCGTTTCCATATCATAAACATCTATTTTTTGCTCAAGTTTTTGCACTTTCATAACTTTATGGTTAAGGCAACCTTTACCGGTTTCCCATAAATTTCTTTTCTGCATCCACTTCCTTACAGTTGGTCGAGATACACCATAAACACGAGCCATTAACCCTAAACTTCCTAAAGATATATATTTTTCCTTTAGCTCTTCTGCTGGGGGAATAGAAAGTTTTTCATTATCTCCTTTTCTAAAGTTTATTCCATATTCATTGAACCAAGAAGATACAGCGCTTCGGCTTACCCCATACATTTCAGCAATCGTATCTGCCGATAATTTTTTTTCTAAATATAAATTTTCTAATTCCTCTTTTGGAGGTTTGTTTATACAACCATTTCTTTTAACCATTAAAGATGATGCTTTTCTTCTTCTATTTACATCTGCCCAACGAGAAGTTATATCTATCGACGATAAATTTTTTAACACAGGATGCATTCTTGCGTGTTCTGCTCTATCCATTAAAATTAAATTTTCTGGCACATTATTTGTTCTATTTGAATCTTCGTGATGGACAACATAACCTTTTTCTATGGGTAATTTATGATATTCCCGCCAAACCATTTTATGAGTCAATTCCCATTTCCCATAATAAGGTTGAAAGATATGCTCATATCCCTCCATATATCCACCTTTAGGATTACCAATTCTACGGTAAAGAGGCATCAAACTATCTCCAATACGCAATTTTTCTGCTTCAACATAATATCCATTCTTCAATAAAAATGGATGATTCCCCGTGCAAATAATCTTACTCCCATTATCTAACTCAATTTCATACACTTCAACTTTTTCTATTGTTTTGTGAATGTTTGTTGCTTTTGTTGGCACTATTGCTCTTTGTTTAATATCATATCCATATACCCATACTTCCTGTCCTACTAAATCAGCAATCGGCATATTACGACCATCTAATAACGCAATTAAAGTATCCCCCGCTAAACACTTATCTGGAATAGGAAATCTATACCTCGTTGTCCCATTCTTCTTCTCTATTATTGTCGCTGTCCTCTTACGGACACTTCTTTTAATAGTCCTACTTCCCCCAGGGTGCACCCGCATAATCTTCTTAGGAGAGCGGAGGCTCTTTCTTTTAGCCATTTTAACCCCCTTCTCCTCTCACCTTAAACCATCCTCCTTTTTATGCGCATTGTCCCTACCCATATTTATTATACAACAAAAATAAATTCTGTCAACTTAAAACCCTGTTAAACTATTAGTCGGCGTTCTATCAAAATACCCTCTTTTCTCATCTCCTTTAGAGCGAGGAATAATCTCCAATATCATAGAGAGAGCATCTAATACATCATCTCTTCCCTTCGGATAACTAAGTGCTTCTTCTTCTACAATATTTATTCCTTCCCTTATATATATATCTCCCGCCTTAAAATACGGTTGCAGAGCCTCAATTCTCTCTCTTTTAGACTTATTACCAGTGTGCTTTAACTCCACAATATTAAGATAGAGCCTTCTTTTCTCCAACTCCTTCTCCAAAATATGACTAATATAACTCTGGAATATATTACTTTCTATTCCGCAAGCTCTGGGATTATACAGCATCTTAACAGCAATTATATGAGAAATACCTTCATCAGGAGTAAAGTGTCCATAGCGAACATCATCAATATACAGCTTACCCATTCTGGACACTCCTACTGTAAGAACTACATAATTATCCGCTTCATCTAAAGTAGAAACTGCAGGATCCACCGCTGTATAAAATTTAACATCCTGAGGCAATTCATCCTCTTTATAATACTTCATCCACTCTCTTTTAAATAGAGCCATCTCACTGGCTACGGGCTTATTTCTATACAGTGCATAATACATATTACCCAACCTCTTTTTCTCATCTTCTAAAAAACTCTTACTTAATTTCTCTGGAAACAGGAGATTACCCTTCCCATCATCTTCAGCATCTAAAATTAATGTATCAAACTCACTGGATAATTCTTTAATAATGTAAGAGTAAACATCAAAGTAGTGCCATCTTGTCCCTACCACAATAATAGTAGCCTCAGAACCTGAAACTCTGGTCAAAATTACCTTAAAGTGGTCAAGAACTTTCTTTCTCTGCTCAGGAGTATTAGTATTCAAATTTGAAACTAAATCATCAATAATAATCAAATCAAAGTGTCTCTCTGTTGCAGGATTATCTATACCACTCGTTGCTACCGTAGGCTCTTTCCTTCTCTTCTTTCTCTTAGTAACCGTAATCTGCTCTTCTTTCCAACCTGTTTTACCTTTAAACGAACCTGCCAACCATTTAATTCTTTTATTAAACTCAAGATTCTGTTTAATCTCCGAGAGATAATCCATAGCTATGGACTTTGTCTCAGAATCAAGTAAAATAGTAATATCTCTATTCTTACAAATCTGCTGGCAAGAATATCCTACGGTTACACAGGTAGTCTTAAACGAACCTACAGGCATTAAAATGAGAAGTTTATTCTTTTTA
>Ga0180301_10002911_pt1 | contig 13425 bp, 13 predicted proteins | sample GuaBasSediGuay16_FD_121797 | JGI IMG/M metagenome (GOLD analysis project Ga0180301, IMG submission 121797) | Subseafloor sediment microbial communities from Guaymas Basin, Gulf of California, Mexico - Guay16, Core 4569-2, 12-15 cm | ecosystem: Environmental > Aquatic > Marine > Hydrothermal...
AGGCTGGCCGAGTGGCTTATCGGGTACAACACAGTGCTTCCCCACCACAGCCTGGGTCTTAAGCCCCCGGTGAGATGGCTCCTTGAAAATCATCCCGAGTGCCAAAGGTTATGGGCCAATACATTTTCTTGATAGGAATTGCAGTTATAATTTTAGCTGCAAAAATAGGGCATTTGCTTGGCCCAGGTATCACATTCTTCTTTTATGCTGTCGGAGGTATTATTACACTTTCAATTCCTTCTGCCTTCATAAAGGAACTCTTTTGAGTAACAAAGGCAAAAATTATCCTTGCTCAGACGAACCACTGGGAGGTGCGGAAGGAACCTCTTTCTCTTTTTTCAGTATAATGCTGTCTCGCCTTCTCGATACTATTAGTTTATCCCCTACCTTGAAACCCATTTCATCTATAAGCAAACTCTTCCCAAGAATAACCGTCCCTCGCTTGCTAATAGTCAAAGTTCTTTTTTTAGCCTTCCTGGCTTCCCTTTCTGTTAAGATGTCTTTGATTTTCCCAGCTTCAACTAATGCGTTATAATACATCCGTTTTAGCTTAGCTTTGGTTTTAATCCCTAGTTCGCGCATTATCTCCTTGTCAGGCACCCCGTTCTTAACCATCTCTAGCAGCCTTTTGTACTCTTCCCTCATCCTTTACCTCCTTCGGTATAAATTTTTATCTCGCACCCGCACAACTTTTAAATCTGAAAAAACATCTTAGCATCTTTTTAAGAATTAATAAAGCATTTGTCGGGGTTCGGTACATTTGGCGTTTCCTTCTGGGCTTCTTTGGGGATCATATCCCAAAGTTGCCCCAATTTGGCCAACCTGTAAACCCCCTGATGCCATAGCCGCAAGAATATAGCCTTTAATGATTTCTTCAAATTTCCCTGTATTTATTTTTTCTATGGCTTCTAAGATATCTTTAAGGTAGAGCTTGGAATTTCTTTTCTTCACAAGTAAACTATTTCTTTCAAAATTCCTTCTCTGAGGGAAGGTTTGAGGGCCTTTTTTGTGACTAAATCAACTTTTATACCTAATATTTGGGTTAAGTATTCTTCTAATTTTATGAATTCAAAAATATCAGGAGTTTCTGAAAATTTCACTAAAATATCTATGTCGCTTTTTTATCTGCAGAGCCTTTTGCGTATGAACCGAATACTCCAATACTTTTTATCTTATATTGTTCAGTAAGTATAGTTTTATGTTTGTTTATAATCTTTTTTATTTCTTCTATATTCCTCACAATTCTTCACAAATTTTAAAAGAAATGGCTCCCCGGGCAGGACTCGAACCTGCGACCTCCGGGTTAACAGCCCGCCGCTCTGCCGGTTGAGCTACCGGGGAAGATATGTTATTTTAAACACCGTGAGATAAAATTGCAAGAGGAGGGGAATGGAGGGCCTAAGCCAGCTTATAGATAGGGCGGCGAAAGATATTCTCTCTTCCCGGAAGACCATTGCTTTCACGGGAGCGGGGATATCGGTGGAGAGCGGTATCCCCGATTTTCGCAGCGCCGATGGCCTCTGGAGCCGCTATGACCCGGACGAGTACGCCCACATCAGCGCCTTCAGGGCCAACCCGGAGAAAGTATGGCGGATGCTCAAGGAGATGATGGAACTCACCCTCGGGGCCGAACCCAATCCCGCCCACCGTGCCCTGGCCGAGCTGGAGGAAATGGGACTTTTGAGCTCCGTGATCACCCAGAACGTGGACGGGCTCCACCAGCGAGCAGGGAGCAAAAACGTCATCGAGTTCCACGGCACCAACGATTACCTGGTATGCATCCGCTGTGGGTGGCGCAGGGAATCAAAGGACCTCTCCTTCGACGAAATACCGCCCCGCTGTGAAAAGTGCGGTTTCATCCTCAAACCCGACGTGGTCTTCTTCGGCGAGCCCATCCCCCCCGAAGCCCAGAGGCGCGCCTTCGAGGAGGCGAGGACCTGCGATGTGGTCTTGGTGATAGGGACTTCGGCCGTCGTCTTTCCGGCGGGAGAGATCCCCATAGTGGCCAAGAGACGGGGGGCAAAGGTGGTGGAGATAAATAAGGAGAGCACAGTCCTCACCGGTTCTATCTCCGATTATCTCCTACAAGGAAAGGCTGGGGAGATCCTCCCCAGAATCGTCGAGAAGGTAAGGGAGGGGATGCACTGAGGAGGACCTTCCTTGTTGAACCCCTTGCAGGAAGGTGATATACTTATCAAAAATTATAGTTGATGGATGCCCTCCCTCCAGTGGGGAGGGTAGCTTTATTTGGGACAATGGAAGGGCTACAACAAAAGATAAATACCACCTTGGAGTTTGAGGACATAAACGAAGCGAAGTATCTCTTCGGCCCTCAGAACGAGCACCTGCGGGTCATCGAGAGGTCCTTAGGGGTAAAGGCTTACACCAAAGGGGCCAAGGTGACCTTTGAGGGGACCGAAGGGGGGGTAAAACTTGCCACTAAAACCCTGGCGGAGCTCCGCAACCTCATCAAAAAGGGCTACCCCCTCTACATAAACGACGTGGAGTATGCCATAAGGATCCTCTCGGGCGACAACTCGGTGAAGCTCGAGGAGATCTTCCTCGATACCATCTTCGTCTCCTCCAAGAGGAGGGCTGTAACGCCCAAGTCCGTGGTACAGAAGCGGTACGTGGACGCCATTCGCAAATATGACATCGTCGTGGGAATAGGGCCGGCGGGGACGGGAAAGACCTATCTGGCCATGGCCATGGCCCTCTCCTTCCTGATGAAGAAGGTGGTGAAGAGGATAGTGCTGGTGAGGCCGGCGGTGGAGGCAGGGGAAAAACTCGGCTTCCTCCCGGGGGATATCTACGAGAAGGTCAACCCATACCTGAGACCCCTCTACGATGCCCTGCACGACATGCTGGAGTTCGATCAGGCCTCCCGCCTCATCGAGAGGGGGATCATCGAGGTGGCCCCCCTGGCCTTCATGCGGGGTCGAACCCTCAACGATTCCTTCATCATCCTCGACGAGGCCCAGAACACCAAGCCCGAGCAGATGAAAATGTTCTTGACCAGGATGGGATTCGGGTCTAAGGTAGTGATAACCGGTGACATCACCCAGGTTGATCTGCCAGAAGGGATGCTTTCGGGACTTGTGCAGATTCAGCGCATACTCAAGGACATAGAGGGGATAAAGTTCGTATATTTCAGCGAGAAGGACGTGATCCGTCACCCTCTGGTCCAGGACATAATAAAGGCCTATGAAAAGGCAGAAAAAGAGGGAAGGGCCTCTGAAGGCTGAGAGGAAAGAGGGGGTCAGACCTCGGAAGAAAAGAAGGGGGGCATCACCCCCTTTCATATTATTGAGGAGGCTTAAGGCCTCTGCCCCCCTGAGGATCTTCGGCTTTCCCTGGTTCCAGAAAAGCCTCATCGCGGCTGCAGGGATTACGAGCTTGGGACTCCTCTTCCCCTCCGGAAACCTCGAGGGGATGGGGGGAGCGGCCCTCTTTATGGCTTTCTTCCTGACAACCCTCTATTTCTTCTTTAGCAGGAACCTCCCTCAGGTGAACATCCCGGTGAAGGACCTCTTCTTCCTGACGGTCACCCTCTTCGGCTCCTCCGCCATTACCAAGGGCGCCTATCTTCTCGCCCAGATCCTCTCAGAGAGGGTCCAGGAGATTCCCCTCTCCTCATACCTCTATTTCTTTCCCGTATCCGCCGGGGCCATCCTCGTGAGAATCATGCTCTCTTCGGAGATGGCCCTCTTTTACGCCATCTCCGCAGGGGTGATCACCGCCTTGCTCCTTTCGAGCGGCCCCTTCATGGCCCTTTATTACATGATCGGGGGGATCATCGGGGCCCATAGCGTGGCCCGTTGTACTCAGCGGACCACCCTCATCAAAGGCGGCCTCTGGGTGGGAGCGGCGAACCTGTTCATGGTGCTACTGGAGAGGCTTATGGGCGGTCAGGAGATAGGACTGAGGGCGGCGGCGGACATGGCCATCGGGCTCAGCGGTGGGTTGACCGCCGGGGTCGCGGTGGTGGGGATCACCCCGATAGTGGAGTACATCTTCGGTTACACCACGGACATAAAGCTGCTCGAGCTGGCCAACCTCGATCATCCCCTCCTCAAGGAGATGATGCTCAAGGCCCCGGGCACCTATCACCACAGCATGGTGGTGGGGAACCTGGTGGAGGCGGCGGCTAAAGCGATCGGCGTGAACCCCCTCCTCGCTCGGGTGAGCGCCTACTACCACGACATCGGCAAGATCACCAAGCCCCAGTACTTCGTGGAGAACCAGATGGATGGGGCCAACCGGCACGCAAAGCTCACCCCCTCCATGAGCAGCCTGATCCTCATCTCTCACGTGAAGGAGGGAGTGGATCTGGCCCGTAAATACAGGCTCGGCAACCGCATAATCGACGTGATCCGTCAGCACCATGGCACCCGGCTAATCACCTACTTCTATCAGAAAGCCAGGGAGAATCACCAGGAGGTGAACGAGGACGAATTTCGCTACCTCGGCCCCAAACCCCAGACCCGGGAGGCAGGCCTGGTGATGCTCGCCGACGCGGTGGAGGCGGCCTCAAGGGCGATGGAACACCCCACCCCTGCCAGGATCAAGGGACTGGTGCAGAGGGTCATCAACGACATCTTCATAGACGGGCAGCTGGACGAATGCGAGCTCACCCTGAAGGACCTTCACGAGATAGCCAAGAGCTTCAACGTGATCCTTAACGCCGTCTACCACCACCGGATCAAATACCCGGAGCAGGAAGCCGCCGATGGAGGTAACGGTCCAAGATCGCCAAAAGAGCCGAAGGATAAGCCCCAACGACGTAAGGAGAATGGCAGAAAGGATATTAGACGCCTTGGGGCTACAAGATAAAGAGCTGAGCGTGCTGCTCACCGATGACGATGAGATCACGGAGCTCAACCGCAGGTACCTCGGAAGGAATCGCCCCACCAATGTGATCGCCTTCCCGATGGAGGGACCCCATCCACGTCCGCTGGGCGACGTGGTCATCTCCACAGAGACGGCAAAGAGGGAAGCTGAGGAGAGCGGGATAGAGATGAGGGAAGAGGTGGCTCTGCTGCTCGCCCACGGCATCCTGCACCTTCTGGGTTACGACCATGAGGGGGACCCGGAGGAGGCCAGGAGGATGGAAGAGGAGGAGGAACGTCTGATCAAGGTCGCCCTCTCCGGTTAAACCCCTTGTCCTGAAGGGGTGTCTAAAGACATGATAGGAGAAAGCCTATGGGTAAGGAAAGCGGCCAAAGGGGATCGGGAGGCCTTCGGGCGGTTGGTGAAGAAGTACAGGGGACCCCTCTTCTCCTTCCTCCTGAGGTATATCGGAGACGAGGAGGAAGCGGCCGATATCCTCCAAGATGCCTTCCTCAGGGCGTGGGAGAAGCTGCAGGGGTTTCGATCCAGCTCGAGCTTCAAGACCTGGCTATTTCAGATAGCCATAAACCTGTGGAAGAACCGGCTGAGGAGCAGTGGAAGGATGGTGGAGAAAGAGGAACTCCCGGACGTCCCCTCATCTTCCAACCCCCTGGAAGAGGTGATGGCGGCAGAGAGGAGGACCATCTTGTTGCGGGGAATAGAGCAGCTCCCTGAGAGGCAGAGGATGGCCCTGACCCTTAAGGCCTTCGCCGACCTCAAATACGAGGAGATAGCCGAGGTGATGGGCTGCTCCGTTGGGGCAGCTAAGGCCCATTTCCATCACGCCTTCTACAAACTGAAGGAGATAATGGAGGGGATAGGTGAACTGTAAGACGGTCCGAGGGCTGATCATGGACCTTTCGGTGGGAGAGCTCAAGGGGCTGGACGCCCTTAAGGTGAGGTGGCATCTTTTGAGGTGCAGCTCCTGCCGGGAGGAGTACGTCGCCCAACGAAGGCTCTGGAGAGAGGTAAAGGGCTTGCTTCCTGAAAGGACGCCCCGGGTGGACTGGACGGAGAAGGTCCTCGACGAAGGAGAGAGAGGATTTCACCTCCCATGGAGGTGGCTTGCTCCGGTGACAGTGGCTGTGGCCCTCCTGCTGATGGTTCTGCGGCCGCCATTCGGGGGCGGGGCAGGGGAACCAGTACCCTTCTGGGATGAGGTGCAGTGGCGTGCGGTCTCCCTCCTCGAAGACGAGGAGATAGATGAGCTCTTTCGATCCTATCTGTCCGGCCTTGATGAGGGGGAAATCCAAGAGGTCATCATGGAGCTCCTGGAGGACTACGTTGAGGAGTCAGGGATCTCATAAGGAGGTAAAGATGAAGGCAATGAAGGTGTTGATGGTCGCCATCCTGGCAGGGGGAATGCTCTCATCGCCCCTTCTGGCTCAGCCTCCTAAAGAGAAGAGGGTGAGGGAGAGGATCCAGATGCTCAGGATGTGGAAGCTCACTGAGGAGCTTGACCTCACTGAGAAGGAGGCGGCAGAACTCTTCCCCATCTTCGGGAAATACGAGAAGAAGAGGGCCAAGTTGCACCACCAGAGGAGGAGGCTCCTTGAGAAGCTAAGGGGCTTGACCCAGAAGGGCGCTCCCCCAGAGAGGGTAAACGAGGTGATAAGGAAACTGGAGGCCAACTCCAGGGAGCTCAGCCGCATGAGGGAGGAAGAATGGGAGGAGGTGAAAAGGGTCCTCACGCCCGATCAGCAGGCCCGCTATATCCTTTTCCACGAGCGGTTTGCCCGGGACATGTGGCGGATGATCCAGAAGAAACGCAAAAAGGGGAAGGAATGGCGCTGAGGCCTTTACATCGCCTGCAGCCTGATCTACCCTCTTCCTTGATATGGGTCATTCCGAAGGGTCTCGATACGCTGAAATCGCCTTTCCCTTATCCATCCCCACAACCTTCCACTATCTGATCCCTTCCCGTCTCGTCCAGAGGGCCGAGGTGGGAAGGAGGGTCCTCGCCCCTCTGGGTGAAAGGAAAACCGCGGGATTCATCCTCCGGATCCTCGATCAATTGCCTACAGACGAGCCGAGGGAACTCAAGAAGCTCATGGAGATAGATGAGATCCCTCCCTTCTTCACCCCCTCCATGGTTCCCTTCTTCGAATGGATCTCCTCTCACTACCTCGCCCCAGTGGGTGAGGTGATTAAGGCAGCCCTCCCCCCCGGAGCGGCTCAGCCCCTGGAGAGGTTCGTCTCCCTGACCGAAGAGGGAAGGCAGGCAAATGAGGCCAGAGACCTGGGATGCAGGGCCTTAAGGCTTCTTGAGGAGATCGGCAGAAGGGGAGAGGTCCCGTGGCGAGAACTTAGTCCATCCCAAAGGCGCCTCCTTCCCTCCCTCAAGGAGCGCGGATTGATAAGGGTGGAGGAAAGGCCGAGGGGGCGCCCCCTACGCTTGAGGAAAAAGCTCTTCCTGCGCCTCTCCCCCTCTTCTCCAGAGGTGAGGGTCTCGGAGAAGGAGCGGGAGATCCTCTCCATCCTGGAGAGGGAAGGGGAGCTCCCCCTTGAAGTACTGCGAAAGGGGCAGAGGAGGGCCTCTGATATCGTGCGCCGCCTAATGGAGAAAGGGGTCCTCATAGGGGAATGGCGTGAGGTTACCCGCCACGTGATCCCCTGCCAAGGCCCTAAGGAAACTTCAGGGGAGCCCGGTACCCCCAGAGGGAAGATCCTGGAGGCGGTAAGAAGGGGCCTTAAGGGCGAGGCCTCTCCTTTCCTCCTCGTCGCCCCTCGAGGAGAGGGGAGGGACGAGATATACGTTGAGGCCTGCAGGATGGCCCTGGAGGAAGACAGATCGACGATCGTCCTCGTGCCGGAGATCTCCCAGGCCACCTCGCTGCTTGAGCGCCTGTGCAAAGGGCTCGGTGGGGAGGTGGCCCTCCTTCACAGCGACCTTACCCGAACGGAACGCTACGATCAGTGGCGCCGGATAATGAATGGAGAGATACGGGTGGTAGTGGGAACCCGTTCGGCCCTCTTCGCCCCGGTTAGAAGCCTGGGCTTCATCATCGTGGACGAGGAACACGATCCCTCCTACAAAGAAGAGGGTGCTGCCAGGTACAACGCCAGGGACATGGCAACGGTGAGGGCCAGGCTCGAGGGAGGCGCGGTTGTCCTCTGTTCGGCGACCCCCTCAGTTGAATCCTACTACAACGCCAGGGGAGGGAAGTTTCGGCTCCTCGAGATCGAGGGGGGAAGCCCTCTGAAAAGGGTCGAGGTGGTGGATATGAGGGGAAGGAGGGAGATCCTCTCCCCCAGGCTACGCCATGCCTTAAGGAGGGCCTTTTCCCGCAGGGAGCGCGCCCTGCTGCTCGTGAGGAGGCGGGGATTCTCCCCTTCGACTGTGTGTAAGGAATGCGGGGAAATCCTCCGATGTCCCTCCTGCCGGGTGGCCCTGACCCTGCACGCCGAAAGGGCCGCTTTCATCTGCCATTGTTGCGGGTTGAGGGTCCCCGCTCCCCAGATCTGCCCTTCCTGTGGAGGGAAAGACCTCATCTCCTTGGGATTTGGGACGGAACGGGTGGCCGAGGAGGTCCAGGCCCTTCTTCCCCATGCCAGGGTCTCGCGAATGGACAGCGATATCATCACCAACCGAAGGGGATATGAGGAATTGCTCAAGGCCCTGAAGGGGGGAGAGATAGACGTCCTTGTGGGGACGCAGATGGCGGTGAAGGAGGCCATCCTCTCAGAGCTCAGCTTTGTAGGGGTGGTGTGTGCCGACATGGATATGAACTTCCCGGACTTCAGGGCCGCCGAGAGGGCCTTCCAGCTCCTCGCCCAGCTGGCCTGGCATCAGGGAGGGGGACGGGTCATGATCCAGACCTTCTCTCCCCAGCATTATGTGATCGAGGGGATAAGGAGGGGCGACTTTTCCTATTTCTTCAAAAGGGAAGTGGCCATAAGAAAAGAGCTGCATTACCCTCCCTTTTACAGGCTCGTTCGGATAAGGCTACGGGGGAGGGACGAGGAAAGGGTGAGAAGGAGGGGAGAGGAGATGGTCGCCCAATTGAGGCAGGCAGGGTTGGAGCCCCTTGGTCCCTCCCCCACCGGCTTCAGGAAAGGGGAGGCCCGCTGGCAGATATTGGTCAGGGGAAGGAGATACGCCGACCTCCTTCCACCCCTCGGCGAGCTGCTCCGCAGGCGTCAGAGGGGAGGGGTGAAGATGGAGGTAGACGTGGACCCCCTTTCCGTGCTATAGCCTTACGGTCAAGATGCAGCGGCTTCTGAAACCCTTCGTTCTCATCCTCTTACTGTTCCTTCCTTCAACCCTTGATGCCTCAGGGGCCTACCCCTACCGCATGCCCGAGGGGGAGGGAATCGACCGGGAGGCCCTTACGGTCATCGGCGCGATGAGGACTTACAGGATCGGGCAGAAGGACACGATGCTCGATATAGCCCGGGCCTTTGATCTCGGCTATCAGGAACTGATGCTCCTTCATCCTGAGATCGATCCCTGGCTTCCTCCGGTGGGGAAGGATATTGTAATCCCCACCTTTTGGGTCCTTCCCCTTTATCGGGGAGAGGGGATAGTGATAAACGTCCCGGAGCTTCGCCTTTACCTCTACATGCCCAGGATAGGCCTGGTGAAGACCTACCCGATAGGGATAGGTGTGGAGGACTGGCCCACTCCCTTCGGCCGCTTCCGCGTACTGGAGAAGGAGGTCAATCCCACCTGGGACATACCTCCCTCCTTGCGGGAAAAATACGGGGGGCTCACCTCCATCCCCCCGGGGCCGGGTAACCCTCTCGGCCGTTACTGGATACGGCTCTCAAACACGGTCTATGGGATCCACGGTACCAACTCCCCCTGGGGGATAGGGAGGCTGGTCAGCCATGGCTGTATCAGGCTCTATCCGGAGGACATCGAGAAGCTCTTCCCGCTGGTGAAGGTGGGAACCCCTGTCCTCATCCTCTACGAACCGGTAAAGTACGGCTTCAGGGAAGGAAGGATCTATGTGGAGGTCCATCCTGACATATACCGCCGGATTCCTGATCTGGTGGCCTATGGCCTGGACAGGGCGATCTCCCTCGGTCTTATGGAAAGGATCGACCTCCTCCTGTTGCTCAAGGCATTAAAGGAAAAGAAGGGAGTACCCCTTGATGTTACAAAAGAAAAGGTAAGAACCGGGTCCGTCCGCCCTTCCGCGCGCCGGACCCAGCCCTTGCCTTAGTTGCTTTTCTTGGAAGTTATTACTTCCTCAGGCCCTTCTCGAAGACCTTCTCGCACTTCTCCGCGGCCCTCTCCGCACGGGTGGCTGCTGCCTCAGCCTTGTTGGCCGCTGATCCTGCCTTTATGGCAGCGGACTCAGCCGCAGAGGCAGCCTTGTCAGCCGCAGCGGCGTACGCCTCCGCCCTTTGGGCCGCTGCCTCCGCCCTCGCTGCCGCAGACTCAGCCTTCTTAGCCGCCTCCTGGGCCGCCTTCATGGCTGCCTCGGCCGCAGCCCTATGCTCCTTCATCTCCTTCAGACTGGCGCAGCCGAGATTGAAGAAGGCGACCAAAAAGAAGAGCAGACATCCAATCCCTACCTTGCCCCACAACGACCTTTTCACCATGATGCCCTCCTATGAAATTTGAAAAACTCTTCCCCTTATAGCCTCCAACGAATAAAAATTCAAGCACTAAAAACTTCAAAATTTAATTTGGTCGGGGCGAGAGGATTTGAACCTCCGACCACTGGCACCCCATACCAGTGCGCTACCAGGCTGCGCCACGCCCCGACCCCTTAAAATAATGCCAAAGGAACAATCCTCCGTCAAGGGGACAAAAGTTCCTTGAGCTTTATCAGCTCCTGTCTCAGCTCCTCCAGTAACCTTCGATACCTTTCCTCGTTACCTTCCCTGAATCCCCCCTCCTTTATTCGCCTTCTGGCCCCGGCGATGGTAAGGCCCTCCTGGTAAAGGAGCCTCTTTATGAAAAGGATCCTTTCCAGATCTTCCCTGCGGTATCTCCTCCTGAGTCCTGCACCTCTGGATGGCCTCAAGCCGAACTCCTGCTCCCAGTAACGGATCACATGGGGCTTGACCCCCACTATCTCGCTCACCTCACCGATCTTATAATAAAGCCTATCCCTCTGAAGACTTTCCTTCATAGCTGCTGGAATTGAGGAGCTTTTTCAACGTCTGGCTGGGACGAAAGGTCAGGACCCTGCGAGGAGCTATCTCTATCACCTCCCCTGTCTGAGGGTTTCTCCCCTTGCGGGCCCTCTTCTCCCTCACCTTGAAGTTCCCGAACCCGGATATCTTGACCATCTCCCCCTTCTCCAACGCCTCCTTCATCAGCTCAAATACCATATCCACCATCCGGGCCGCTTCCTTCTTGGAGAAGCCCACCCTCTCGTAAACGCTCTCCACCAGGTCAGCCTTTGTCATCTCCTCACCTCCCTTCCTTACCTCAGGGTTATCCCTTCGGCCATCAGGCGATCGGCCACCATCTTGTGATACCTGTTGACCTCCTCATCCGTAAGGGTCCTTGAGGGGGAGCGATAAAGCAGGCGAAAGGCGAGGCCCTTCTTCCCCTCCGGGATGGGTGCTCCCCGATAGCAATCGAGCACCTCGACCCTCTCCAGAAAGGGGACCTCCTTTGAAAGGATGAGGCGACGGACCTCCTCAGCAGGCACCCCCTCATCGACCACCACCGCCAAATCCCTCACCACCGCAGGGTAACGGGGAAGGGGAGAGAAGACGGCCACCTTCCGCTTGCCGAAGAGGGAGGGGAGGTCCATCTCCAAGATGTAAACCCCCCCTGGCAGACCAAAGGCTTCGGCCACCTCAGGGTGCAGGCGTCCAAGGCACCCCACCTCTTCTCCTTCCACTTTCACGACCGCCCCCTGAAATGGGTGAAGGTAGGGAATCCCCTCTGCAGGAGAGAACTCCACCTGCTCTGCACGCAGTCGCCTGCAGAGAGCCTCCACACAGCCCTTCACGTGATAGAAACTGACTTTCTCCCCCTTCTCCTTCCACCACCTGGGCCTCCAGCACCCCATGGCCAAGGCCGCAAGGGCGTCCCGCTCCTCGGGAAGTCCATCTCCCGGGAGAAAGACCTTTCGCATCTCGAATATCCTCACGTCCTCGTTCTTGAAGGAGAGGTTGAAGCGGGCCGTCTCCAGGAGGCCGGGAAGCAGCGAGGTCCTCATCACCGATTGCTCTTCAGAGAGGGGATTGAGGAGGGGAAGGGGGGAGGCACGATGATCCCCCGAGGGGATCCGCAGGGCCTCGAGGCTCTTCGGGGAGATGAAGCTGTAGGTTATCACCTCATAAAAACCCAAGGATACCATCAATTGCCTGACCTCTCTCTTTAACCTCTCCTCCCCCCTATGGGCCGTCTCTTGAGGTCGCAGAAGGGGCGCTTCTTCAGGGATCGCCCCATATCCCTTCACCCTGGCCACCTCCTCGGCCATGTCCACCTCCCTCTCTAAGTCGAAGCGCCAGCTCGGGGGCACCGCCACCCACCTTCCCCCTTCCTCCCTCACCTCGATTCCCAGCCGCCTGAGGCACTCCATCATCTCCTCATCCCGAAGAGAAAGGCCCAGCAATGACCTTACCCTCTCGGGCCTTATCCCGATCTGCCTGGGCTTGAAGGGGAGGGGGTAGAGATCCACCACCCCGGGGGAGACCTTTGCCGAGGCCAGTTCCCGCATGAGGGCCGCTGCCCTTGAGGCGGCCAAGATGGTCCCCTCTGGGTCCACCCCTCTCTCGAACCTGTAGGAGGACTCGGTCTGAAGCCTCAGCCTCTGCGATGTCCTCCTTATCCCTCGGGGGGAGAAATGGGCACTTTCCAGCAGGACCCTCTCGGTCCCCTCCTCTATTTCCGACTCCAACCCCCCCATCACCCCGGCGGTGGCCACCGGCCCCTCGGCGTCGCAGATGAGGAGGGGTGCCCCGTCCAGTACCCTCTCCTTCCCATCGAGGGTGAGGAAGCGCTCGCCTTCTGAGGCCTTTCGCACCGCGATTTTTCCCCCCCTGATCCTGTCATAGTCGAAGGCGTGAAGGGGCTGTCCCAGCTCCAGCATCACGTAGTTGGTGATGTCCACCACGTTGTTTATCGCCCTTATCCCGGCCCGTTCAAGCCTGAGCCTCATCCAGAGGGGTGAGGGCCCCACCTTCACGTCCCAGAGGTAGCGGGCGCTGTAACGGGGACAGAGCTCCGGGGCCTCGATCTTCACCTCGACCATCTCCTCGGCCGGAGGCCCCTCCTCCGGAAACTCGGGAGAGGGAAGGCGAAGGGTCCCTCCCCCCAGGGCTGCCACCTCCCTCGCCACGCCCAGCACGCTCAGGCAGTCCCCCCGGTTGGGGGTGGGAGAGACCTCCAGGATGTAGTCCTTAAGGGGCAAATAATCCTCAAGGGCTTTCCCTGAGGGGGCCTCATCGGGGAGGATCATGATCCCGGTAGAATCCTCCCCCAGCCCCAGCTCCTCCTCGGAGCAGAGCATCCCTTCCGAGACCTCCCCCCTGATCTTCGATCTCTTTATCCTCACCCCCTTGGCGAGCTTTGCCCCGTGAAGGGCCACCGGGACCTTAGCCCCTTCGAAGATATTGGTG
>Ga0180301_10002912_pt1 | contig 13424 bp, 13 predicted proteins | sample GuaBasSediGuay16_FD_121797 | JGI IMG/M metagenome (GOLD analysis project Ga0180301, IMG submission 121797) | Subseafloor sediment microbial communities from Guaymas Basin, Gulf of California, Mexico - Guay16, Core 4569-2, 12-15 cm | ecosystem: Environmental > Aquatic > Marine > Hydrothermal...
AACATATCGTGGTCATTATTGAAGAAGACATAGATCTTGGAAGGATTAACGGTTAGTAAACGAGCCACTATATCTCTAAGCTCTTTAAGGATGTAATTATGCGAGTACCAGTAGGTTCTGCCATGGAGTCTAAGATAAACTATTCCATTTGAGGAATAGATAGCATTGCACATCATGGGAGAATCGACTGAGACGAATACTGCGCCCCATTTAGAGATTAGATTTACGAGATCTAGGTTAAACCAGGAGACATCTCTAAATTCCATCGCTATTCTATCATTATCAACGTTCTCTAGGAAATACTTTATTCTCTTTAGGAATATTTTTGTCGGTTTTACGCTAGGAGGAAATTGAAATAAAAAGAAATCTATCAGCTCGCTCATTGGTTTGAATAAATTGCGAAATCTAGCCCATGTTTCAAAGGACTTGGCGGATAGCTTCCTATAATGTGTTATCGATCTATGAACCTTTATACTCCACCTAAGTTTAGATCCTATCTTTCTCCATTTAGAAATCTGCGATAAGCGAGGAAAACTGTAGAAGCTCATGTTAAGCTCTATTGCGTTTAAGCTTGAATTCCGTACATACCATTCTAAGCCATCTGGATTCCAGTCATACATCCAACCCGAAGTACCAACGTAGACTTCCATCATTTTATTATATTTCTTAAACGATAGAAATAAAGGTGGTTAATTTTGTTCGGATGGAATGGACAGCTACTTAGGATCGATCTTTCTAAGGAGAAAATTACCATTCAAAAATATGAAGAACATCTTGCCATAAAGTATATAGGAGGAAGGGGATTTGCAGCTAAAATATTATGGCATGAAATACCTGCAGGCGCAGATCCTTTATCTCCTCAGAACGTCTTAATATTCGCTGCTGGTCCTCTAACAGGGATTCCGGGTCCTAGTACTGGAAAATTAGTTGTAGCTGCTAAGAGTCCCTTAACCGGTGGTTATGGGGATGGTAATGTAGGTTCGCTTGCCGCCGTGCATTTGAGAAAAGCAGGTTATGATGCAATAGTGGTTTCAGGCGCTTCGAATAGACCTATTTATTTATACATTGAGAATGAAAAAGCCGAAATATTAAGCGCTGATGACTTATGGGGATTAGATACTTTTACGGTTGAGAGAAGACTACGGGAGAGACATGGAGAAAACCTTGGTGTTTTATGTATAGGGCCTGCAGGAGAGAATTTGGTTAGATTCGCTACTGTAATCTCGCAAGAAGGAAGAAGCGGTGGTCGACCTGGAATAGGAGCGGTAATGGGTTCTAAGAAGCTTAAGGCTTTAGTTATTAAAGGAAACAAAGACATATCCTTAGCTAATCCGAAGGAGTATAGACAATTAGCTATTGAAGCTTATCAGGCTATAAAGAATAAACCAGGGTATGATTTTTGGAGACGGCAAGGCACCATGGCCGCTCTTCAATGGGCTCAAGAAAGTAGCGTCCTTCCAACCTATAATTTCAGGGAAGGAGTATTTGAGTTTGCATCGAATATAGATGGATATGCTATGGAGAGAATGAAGATAGGGCAGCGAGGATGCCCCTTCTGTAATGCCATTTGTGGCAACTTGATAAATGATGTTGAAAACGAAATTGCTGAATTAGACTATGAAAACGTCGCTCTTTTAGGACCTAACATAGGTTTAGGTGATTTAAGAAAAATAGCTAGGCTTAATAGACTCGCCGATATGTACGGAGTGGATACTATAAGCTTAGGAAGCGTTATAGCCTTCGCCATGGAAGCAAGCGAGAAAGGATTAGTTAAGGAAAAGCTGGAATGGGGGGATTTCGAAACTGCAAAAAAACTTTTAGAAGATATAGTCTTCAGGAGAGACTTAGGTAATTTACTAGCTGAAGGTGTGAAGAGAGCTTCTTCTAAACTTGGAGGAGAGAATTTTGCCATGCACGTGAAAGGGTTGGAAGTTACAGGATATGATTGTCACGCAACGCCAGGCATGGCTCTAGCTTATGGAACATCGCCTATTGGTGCTCATCACAAAGATGCATGGATTATATCCTGGGAGATAAAGACCGAACGAATGGGCTATACTAGGGACAAGGTATCTAAGCTTATTGAATTTCAGAGGATTAGAGGCGGGATGTTCGAAATATTAACCTCCTGTAGGCTTCCTTGGATAGAAGTAGGTTTTGAATTGGAATGGTATCCCAAGTTATTTAAAGCTGCTACTGGACTTGGCATTACTTTAGACTATTTCTTCGAAGTGGCAGATAGAATTTACAGTTTGATAAGAGCTTTTTGGATAAGAGAAAAACGAGGATGGAATAGAAAAATGGATTATCCACCTAAAAGATGGTTTATGGAACCATTAACTAAAGGTCCTCTTGCTGGCGCTAAACTGGACATCAAGAGATATGACAATATGCTGTCATGGTACTATGAGGCAAGAGGATGGGATATGAGAGGAATTCCTAAACGAGAAACATTAAATAGACTGGGGTTGGACTTCGTTATACCTGAGCTAGAAAAATGTATTAGCTTACACTAAAGCCTGTTTTCTCCGGGAATAGCCTTAAATACATCTTAAACCACACTATTTTCAGCAAGGTAAACGGTGTTCACATGCAACGACGCTATCCCAGAGGTATTAAGGGCTTTGCGCTATTTTACGTTAATAAGGATATTCAAGTAGTTAAGATAGACTTTCTTATAGCTAATATAACTTTAGCTGAGTATAAGCCTAGAAACTATATGAAAGAATACCGCAACGCATTTGATGAAATGACTTATCACCTTGGAGAAGAGCTTTCTGAATATTTCTACGAAGATGCCGTATGTTATGTTAAATCCAAGCTCGTAGCATGTAGGTTCTTCTATTCTCCCGAAGACGACAGAGTAGTTTATGTTATGTTTGCTACTCTATACCCGGGTATTATCAGACTGATTTCTAGGCGGTTAGAGAAAATGGGATGGAAACGGAGACTTTTGATAGAATTCTCAAGTATAAAACAACGCATGAAATAACAATTAACCGATAACCGCTCTCTCGTATATCAATTCTCCTCTTTCAAACCTCTCTAGTTTAAGAGCATCAATCGGTATTGAGGATTTTCCATAAACTATCAGCTCTGCAATTAACTTCCCTATAACAGGCCCCATCATGAAACCATGTCCACTATATCCAGTAGCTAGGTAAAATCCCTCAATTTTTTCAGATTCCCCTAAGATTGGGTGATTGTCCTTAGTCGTGACATAGTATCCCGCCCACTGTCTTAGAATGTTAACGTTCTTCAGTATAGGCATTACCTTAACCAGGTTTCTAGCGAAGACTTCTAAAAAATCTAATCTAGATTTAAGAGGTTGACTTGGAGTTTCTGGCATGTCTATTCCTCCTATAATTCCTCCTCTATCTGTCTGAGTGAAGTATAGCTTACCTCTGATAACCATCGGCTTGATAAACTCCTGAAAAGGTTCAGTTACCATTATGTGATGCCTAATGTTTTCAACAGGGATTTTTATTCCAACCATCTCTCCTACTTTTCTAGCTCCAGCACCAGCTGCATTTACCACTTTCTTGGTCTCGATATTCCCTCTAGATGTGATTACTCTTTTAATTTTCTCATTTTCGACTATTATTCCTTTAACCTCGGTATAAGTGTAGTATTCAACTCCCAGTTTTTTCCCGGCTTCGTAGTAGGCATTTATAGTTTTAAATGGAGAAGCTTTTCCATCTTTATGACAGAAAGCTGCGGCTATAAAAACATCCGGGTTTAATTGAGGAACTATCTCTAAAGCTTCTTCCACACTTATAATTCTACTCGGTACGCCATATTCATTCTGAATCTTAACGTTCTCTTTAAACATTGAAAGTTCTTCTTCATTCCGTATTAACCAAAGATAACCTGTTTGCTTATATCCTATATCATGTCCTAGTTCTTCGCTAAGTTTTTCCCAAAGCTTAACGCTTTCTTTCATAAGTACTATGTGCTCTTTGGTCGTAAACTGCTGCCTAATTCCAGTTCCGCATTTACCCGTAGACCCACTACCTAAATATCTTTTCTCAACTACTATCACGTCTTCCATACCGAGTTTAGCTAGATTATAGGCTATCGATAAACCGCTAATACCGCCTCCTATTATAACGACATTAGCCTTCTTCTTCAAAATCTTCACCGGCAGCAAATATTCCGATAGGTAATGGAGTTAAAGGAGGACGTTCTGACGGGTATTCTATTTCTTCGATTTTTTTGCCGAGTTCCTTAGCCAATATCCTCATAATCAACGGTATACATATCCTCCCTCGGCATGGACCCATACCAAAGTTAAGCTTTCTCTTAAGAGACTCCATATCCGTATATCCTTTTCTAATGGCTTCTACAACATCTTCATAAGTAATATCTTCACAGCGACAGACTATTTTCATTTTTAATCACCCTGAAAAATCTTACTTCCATTATCTTATCCTCTTCGATCTCTATAGTCACAGCATATGTTTTATCAGCACTTTTAATCACTTTGACAACTTTACCTTCTCCAATAGGTTCTCCTCTTCTATCTAGTAATGTCACCCTTTCGCCTTTAATAGGAATAGGCAAGAGTTCATATGGTATAGTGACTCTGCCCTTACCATTATTCGTAGATAAATCAACCAAAAATATGGCTAAACCTGGACAAGCCAATAAACATGATCCACACCCTGTGCATTTGTCGAAATCAACACGTGGAATAGAGTTTATGTCTTCTTTAGTAATGGCATGAACTGGACAAGCAGCTACGCATACATCACATGGTATCTCTTCAACGCACTCCACAACAGCTACGGATCCTCTTCTCATTCTGTTAAGCGGAGGTATGAGATCTAGCTTACGAAGAGTTTCAATATCCACTATTCCTACATTATCTTGTTCGTTCATCGATCAGCACCTTCTTTAAGCCTTTTCTTATTTTATCAAAAAATCTTCCCGCTCTAATCTTCTCTAGTTTTCTTATCATCTCTTCGCGTTCTTCTAACGCCTTATCATTAACGCCGATTATCTTTAAAGCAGCGGATATTCCGGCTATACCTCCTTCTAACATGGCCGTGGAGGCTTCTTCTATTCCTGAAACATCACCTGCTACGTAAATTCCTTCAATAGTAGTTTCCTGATACCTGGTACGTTTAGGAACCAGACCGCCTAACTCGGGCACATAGATCATTTCACAACCAACTTGTGCTAGTAGCTGAGAATACGGATTTAATCCTACGGCTAAGCAGATCAGATCTACCTCTAGATATTTCTCAGTACCAGGTATTTCCCGAAACCTATTATCCAGTGCTATTATAGTAGCACCTTCAACTTTCTCTTTACCATGAGCACTTTTTATCGTATGGGATGTGTAGATCGGTACCCCTAGTCTCCGAACCTTAGCGGCGTGAACTAAATAGCCCCCTATTTGAGACATTGCTTCTACGATGGCTACTACTTTTACGCCAGCTTGAATTAGCTGATATGAAACTATTAAGCCCACATTTCCAGCTCCTACCATCAATGCATTTTCACCTGGCTTAACTCCATATACATTCATCAATGTCTGCGCAGCACCAGCACCCATGATTCCAGGTAAGTCGTTATTTTCAAATACTAAAAATCTCTCGGATGCGCCAGTAGCCACTACAATTTGCCTAGTTTTTATCTTAAGTAATTGCTTTTCTTCAAAGTCGTAGGCACCTGCCAATTTGTGATCATATAGACCGAACACGGACGTATTTGTTAAAATCTTTACGTTTCTCATTTTATATAGGATTTTAGTTAATCTTTTAGCTATTTCAAATCCTCTGATCCCTGAATGAAGGTCTTTAGATCCGAAAAATTTATGTGTTTGTTTAATTAGTTGCCCGCCGATAAACGGATTTTCGTCTACTAATACTACATTGGCTCCATATTTACTAGCATAGATAGCTGCGTAAAGACCTGCTGGACCACTTCCTATAACTAACACATCAGTGTTTATTTCTTTAGGTTTGCGAGCATTAAAGCAAGATATTTTAGGTGGCTTAGCTAATGATTTTTGACGACGTACTTTGTTTACCTTTTTTACTGGAGTTATACAAATCCTTGTGTTAGGAACTCCGTCTACCTCCATTAAACAAGAAGAACATTTTCCTATTAGACAAAAAGCTCCACGCCGCCGTTTTAATATCTTACTTTCAGACAATATCCTTATATTATTAGCGTAAAGAGCCGCTAGCACACTTTCGTTTTCATATCCTTCTATTAGCTTATTTTCAAAGTAAAAAGTTTTCTTTCTTCCACGTTTAAAATTTAAGATTGGATGCTGATTTATCCTAGAGGCGGACAATGGCACTCCCTATAAACCAGTATTAAATCCCTTTAACTGACCTCAGATCAATTATTTATCTGTTACTTCACACGATACAAATGGAAAATTCTAAGGTTATATATCATCTTATAGTAGTGGCAGCAAGAGAAAATATAAATTTATATATACAGTCAAGAGCATATGTCTTGTCATGAATTTTTTAAGGAAAATAATATCAAAAATATGGTCTTCACCTGAAGAGAAAATAGCAAATCTTACAGTAAATCATGCAAAGCTTTGCTATCAAACAGTAGAAGCATTTACGAAGGTCATAAAAGAGTATTGTGAAGGGAGTGCGGAAAAAGCAGAAGAACATCTTATGCAAGTATACTCTTATGAAGAAGAAGCTGATGGAGTGAGACGTAAGATAATAAGAGAGCTGGCTAGAGGAGCTTTGCCTCCACTAAGTAGGGAAGATTTCGTTAGATTAGCTGAAAGAATGGATTTAATAGCAGACTGGGCTAAAGAGGCGGCAAGACTCCTATTGGTAATTCCTCATGAAAACATATGTCGAGAACTTACAAACGAGTGCATGGAATTGGTCATTTTGACAGAGAAAAGTGTTAAGGTGTTGTACGATGCTGTCTCTATCATGATGACTGACTTTAAGAAAAGTCTTCAACTAATCCATAAAATAGAGTCTATAGAAGAGAAAGGTGATGAACTATATATTAAATGTCTCAGTAGATTGGAGAGAAAAGAAAAAGAATGTATTGGCGTTCCAGACCTACTTATAGAGAAACTTATAGAATCCTTTGAAAATATACTCGATGCTTGCGAAGAGGTAGGAGATCTTATAAAAATAATAGTTATCAGAGCTTTGAGGTGAACACATGCCCTTCCTTCTCTTAATGAGTTTCATACTAGCGTTCTATGTAGCTTGGTCAGTAGGTGCAAACGATGAAACCATGGCCGTATTGGCGGGTAGTGGTTTTACTAGCATACTAGTGGCATGTTTAATAGGTGCATTTATGGATTTTCTGGGTGCAGTATTGCTTGGTTATAAAGTGGAGGAAACTATGGGCGAAAAATTACTAACGTATAAAATAGATCTCATGGATACTTTAGTGATAGTTGCTGCTGTGGCTACATGGCTTGTGGTAGCCTCTTATAGGGGATGGCCTGTTTCGACTACTCATTCTGCAGTAGGAGCTGCTATAGGCCTGGGCATGTATAAGTGGGGGATAAGCGGAGTTAGATGGGAATCTTTGCTAAACGTGGTGGCGGGATGGGTGATATCTCCAATTATGGGTTTTATAGGAGCTTACCTAACATGTAAACTCTTCGACTTGTTTCTAGCAAAGAGTATTAATGGTTTTGATAAAAGTTTAAAAATTGCTAAATTATCTTCATTAACTTTATTGGCTTGGGCTTCTTATACTTCTTTCTTTAGGGGGGCGAATGATATAGCTAATGCAACGGCTTTTCTCAGTGCTGTTTATGAAAACCCATTTATGGTCAGATTAATAAGCGGCCTCGGTATGGCTTTAGGGCTCGTGATGCTGGGAAGAAGAGTTGTTAAATCCGTAGGTGTTGAACTAGTCGAATTAACTCCTGTGATGGGATTAGCCATACAGATTTCAGTAGCATTAACGGTTTCAATAGGAACGCTATTAGGGCTTCCCCTTTCTGGCACACATATATTGGTTATGGCGGTTGCCGGGATAGGCGTTGCTAAGAAAATATGGATAAATGTTAAAGGATTAAAGGAGATACTTGCTACATGGATTATCACTTTTCCAGGCGCCGCTGTATTAGCTGTACTTTTCGCCATTCTAGTCTAATTCTATAACTCTATTATTTCGACTTCTAGAGTTTCTAGATCTAAGATTGCAAGAGTAGCCTTTCCCGTTAATCCACCAAAAACTTCTCCCGGATTTAATAGTAGTTTATCTTCCACTTTTTCGACCATTACTTCGTGAGTGTGTCCGAAAATTACTATATCATAGTTCCCATATCTGACTAACGCATAGGCCACTCTCTTGGTTTCCTCCATCCCTCCCATACCATGGAAAATTATAATTTTCCTGCCATCTAACTCCAGTTCATAAGGTTGAGGCTTAAGATTTAAGCCCGTTGACAATGCTATTTTTGATAATAAGAATATTTCTCCGTCATTATTGCCAAAAACGCCGTAGAATTTTAAACCAGTATTTAAAAATTTTCTTAATGTGAAGGGAGCGATTATGTCTCCTGCATGAATCACCGTCGTTATCTTTTTTCTCTTTAAGAGATTAATCGCCTTCTCTACATTATTTAAGTTATCATGAGTATCAGACAATACTCCTACCAACATATCTTAATCCCCATAGTTAGTTGAAAAATTAAATATGTAAATTTGTTGTGTAAAGATGGTGTTAAAATGGGAGCTATGGAGACTAGACTTCATACAGATGCATTACAGATCATCTTGGAAGGTATAAGAGCCGCTGATCCTGAGGAGGCAGTAAGAAAGGCATTAAAATTTAAAAATGGAAAATTAAAAGTCGGTACTAAAGTTTTCGATCTTAAAGGTAAACTTTATCTTGTAGGATTTGGTAAGGCGGCATATAAGATGGCTAAAGCTGCTTCAGAAGTATTAGAGAAAATCATAGAAAAGGGAATAATTTCAATACCTAAAGGATTTAAAATAGAGAAAAAATTAGAGAACATAGAAATAATATTCTCAGGACATCCCAAACCTGATTCTGGTAGTATAGAAGCTGGAAAGAAAATACTTGAATTAGCCAATGAAGCAGGTGAAAATGACATAGTCTTAATTCTCATATCAGGAGGGGGCTCGGCTCTTATGGAATACCCGGTTGAGGGAGTTAGTTTAGACGATATAGCTAATACAACTATTTTGTTAATGAACTCCGGCGCTGATATCTATGAGCTCAATACTGTTCGTAAACATTTATCTCGAGTAAAAGGAGGACAACTAGCCAAAGCTATATTCCCAGCTACCACGATTTCACTAATAATATCGGACGTAGTGGGAGACCGCATTGATATGATAGCTTCTGGTCCAACGGCTCCTGATCCTACCACTTTCCAAGATGCGTGGTTTGTATTGGAAAAATATCACTTGCTTGAAAGAGTTCCCAATAGTGTAAGATTATACCTGAAAAAAGGTCTTAAAGGAGAAGCTTCTGAAACTCCAAAAAAGGAGGATCCGATATTTAAAAAAGTATATAATCATATAGTTGCGAGCAATATTACGTCACTCGAGAAGATGAGAGAAAAAGCAGAAAAATTAGGTTACAACACTTTGATATTGACGTCGATGATTCAAGGGGAAGCTAAAGAAGTAGGCAAAGTAATAGCTGCTTTAGCTCTGGAGGCGAAAAAAACCGGATATCCAATAAACCCTCCGGCAGTTATTCTAGCAGGAGGCGAGACTACAGTTACAGTGAAGGGTTCTGGAAAAGGCGGGCGTAATCAGGAATTAGCTCTTTCAGCAGCTATTCAAATAAAGGGCATAAACGGTGTAGTTATAGCATCTGTAGGTAGCGACGGGATTGATGGTCCTACGGATGCGGCCGGTGCAATTGTAGACGGATTCACCGTGATTAAAGCAGAAAATCAAGGAATGAATGTTATAAAATACCTTGATGATAATAATAGCTATACATTCTTTAAGAAAGTAGGGGGGCTTATAGAGACCGGCTATACGGGTACCAATGTAAATGACTTTATAATAGCTATTATAGCCTAGCCTCTTCTCCTACCATATCTTGGGTAGCTTCTCCCCCGTCTAAAACTTCTTACCTGTTTTTCCGAAATATTATTCTCTTCATTAACTTCTTCTATTTCTTCTTCAGTTTCCTCTACAGAGCCGTATCTTCCAATGTTAAGTCTCATTGAATTTCTAAAAACTCCCACATAGCAATTTTTTAGTACAATGGTCGATCCTTCCTTCTCTCGAATAAGATCTATTTTATCATCCCATAACGTCATCAGTATAGTACCAGTTTCATCGCCTATTAGCGCCTCAGCTACTCTATGCAAACTATCATCTCGTCTAGAAGTTACGGTTCTTTCCTCACCAACTGAGAGAACCTTTACCTTGAGGTTCACATTTCTAGAGCTTGCAGTTAAATCGCCAACTTTTACATATTGTTCTTTATATCCCATTTTACCTACATCTCGCCTATGAGATAGTTAAGAACTCCTTAAGAGGTATTTTAATCTTTCTATCTCTTTAGAAAATTGGAGGTAAAATAATGTTATCAAACTTTTTTAAATGTATACTTAATTTAATTATCGAAAATTGTTAAAAAATGACATCGTGAAATTAGTAAATTAAGGATTAATATTCTATAACGCTAGATAAGACTGGTGTAATATCCTCGTATTTCCATTAATTGCTGATAGTATCCTCTTTAATATAGTTGTAAATGATGGTGTTCGGTGACAAGATGGGTGGTTTATCTAAAGTCGCGAAGGTAGCCTTACAAATAAGAATCCCGGCAGACTTAGATCAAAAATTTAGAGCAAAAGCAGCTGCAAAATACGGACTGCGTAGAGGAGCTCTCGAAAAAGCTCTCACAGAAGCTATCTCGTTATGGTTAAAGATAGATGATCAGGGTGGGTTGGTGAAATGAGGCGCTCTTATATAATAGTTATACTTATCGGTTTATTACTGATATCTCTCGCATCCAGCTTAGTACAAGCTTTTCCGGAAAATGGAGCTTACTACGCCAGAATAGACTATACAGTTTCAAGTAAGTTTGCTATAAACTTGAACTTTCAAGAGAATGATTTAAAGGAAATCACAGCTCCTCCACCTCCTGCTGGCTACAAATTGGCCTACATGGAGATCACAGTAGAGGAAGGCCTGCCCAGTGATCTAGTAGCAATAAAATTTGATAGAAGAATAGAGAATGACGGAGTGGTAACCTCCTTAGTATCTTTCAGCGGTCCTATAAAATTAGCATATGGTAGTAAAAACAACTTGACATTATCAGCAGAATTAAAGTGTTCCTATGTAAAGACGGAGTGGATGGCTATACCTCATAATGGTAGAATAACAGTAGATATTCTTTCTCCTGATGAACCTTTCAGCTTAGAAAACCTAACCGTTAAGATCTCGGTCGATAATTATGCGCCCTACATCGTTGAGGATGTTATATCTCCAAGTGGAGAAAGTGTTTTAGCTCCTGAATTTCAAGAAATGCTACATCCTGATGCTGTTAAAGCAGATCTAAAGAATGTAGAATTGAATTTTAAATATGGGCTTGAAGAGGGAACTTATGAAATATTATTTAAGTATAATGAAGAGTACAAGCTGCCTAACGCATTCTTAGCAAAGGAAATAGAATTCTATAATGGAACTATAAATGCTTTTGAAACAAAGACATTTACAGCATCTGCCCCTAGCGATTGGACAATCATAGGGTATATAGTAGTGCTTTATAGCCTACATCCTGTTAGCGGCGGTCAAGCCGAAATATACGTAGAGACTAGCATGGCAGACTATGTGTACTTCGAGGATAAAATTATAAGGATAGAGGGAGTCTCCTATCTCATTCCACCATTGAATTTTGAATTATGGGTAAAGGCATACATCGTATATGGCTCTTGGTTTAAAGTAGTAAGCAGATATAAGAAAACAGTTAACATACTTTATGCCCCAGTGATGATTAAAGAAGTCGGTGAGTGGAATAGACAGGGATTAAAGGTTAGAATTTCAGAAAAAGACATTGAAGATTCTATGTACGCATATTTGGTTGTCCAACTACCGTCATATGGAAAGATAAGAAATGTAATAACTCCTGGCGGCGGAGCTCTCGGCGAATATAAGGATAGCCTACTGCCTTGGTCTTCGACTGTCAGGGCAATTAGCGTAGCCGATAGACAGGCCTATATACAAGTCAAAAACGGAGAAACTGTCGAAACAGGCACTTACTTTATCGACATAGAATGGACACCAATAGAAATAAGAGCTATAGACGCTGACGGAAAACCTCTAAAAAATGCTATAGTGAAACTTAACGGACCTGTAGACATAGAAGGTGAAACTGGAGAAACTGGCGTCGCCGAGGTTCTAATTTATCATCCAGGCGTGTACGAACTTAACGTTATGTACAAGTCTGTACATGTCGGAAAAGCAAAGCTCTTCACAATTACAGGAACCACTATGGAAGTTGAGTGTAAAGTATACAATTTAGAAATTGAAACAGTAGATGCCTGGGGGAACGTTCTCTCTGCCGCAGAAATCATCATGAAAACAAAAGAAGGCAAAACTGTGTTTTCGGGAGAAACCAATGATAATGGGTTGCTGAGAATAGAACAGATACCAGGTGGTGAGTACACTATTGAAGCTCATTATAAGCGTATCAAAACAGATTTCAGCGAAACTATAGACTCTAGCAAGAAGCTTAGATTAGAACTTGATGTGGCATTTGAAATACCATTTCTGGGAATTCCTATAAGTAAGCTAGAAAGTGCAGCGGTCGCGACAAGTACGTTAGGCTTAAGCTTTGCCGGTTACCTAGTATCACGTAGGAGAAGAAGGAAAAGAGAAGAAGGCCTTGTAGAACTTGAAACCTTTGAATAAATAAATTCTTTTTCTCCTTACCATGTTATATAAATATAATTTAGAAAAAATTAAACTAGGAAATGAAAAGAACGATTTTCTAAATTATTTAGAAAAAATGTTAAAAAAATTATATAAAGAAAATTTAATCTATTCTGATAAGATAATATATCAAGGCAAACCAAGCCTAGTAATCCAATTAGGGAAAAAAGACAAGATCCATGTTGAAGTACTGATCATTGCTCATAAAACACTACATGTGAATGTAATTCCGCTAAAGAAGGTAGATAAAGATACTGTTCAGAAAATAGTAGATGTTATAGAAACGCTTGCACAAGCCTATCGGCGGAAAAGCGCTATATATTACATTTACGTTCAAGGAGAAAAAATACGACCATCAAAGTTTAAGCTGGTAATCGGTAAGTTCACAGACTTGGCTTTCTCGAACAACATGGCATTATTATTTGCGTTTTCTATGGTACTATTTTCAATCATATATTCGTTCTTAGGCAGCATCTATACTCCTCCGATTGTTTTATTTATCCTCTTTGCTTTCCAATTTTTCTCATACAAGAT
>Ga0180301_10002913_pt1 | contig 13418 bp, 14 predicted proteins | sample GuaBasSediGuay16_FD_121797 | JGI IMG/M metagenome (GOLD analysis project Ga0180301, IMG submission 121797) | Subseafloor sediment microbial communities from Guaymas Basin, Gulf of California, Mexico - Guay16, Core 4569-2, 12-15 cm | ecosystem: Environmental > Aquatic > Marine > Hydrothermal...
ATTAATTTTCTCCATACTCTATTTTTTCCAGTTTCAAAAGCCATTTTAGAGGAATGTCTTGCCATCCACCGTCAGGTTTTCTCCTTCTAACTGTTATGGGTAGAATACCCATTTTTAATTCTAATTCTGCTATTGTTAGAGGATCCTTAATATTTTCAGGTAACTCTATTAGTATGGGTGCTCCCATCGATATTTGTAGTGCTCTGGCACCGATTATCCTTGCTTTTTCATATCTTGTTAACTTTGGTGGACCTATTATTACTTTAGGCTTAATTTCTTCTTCATTGAGGTCTATTTTTGCTTTTGTTAATTGTGATGAAGAATCTTCATTTTGCGACATGATTTTCCTCCATTATTAGATATATTATGCTTGCCCCGCTGATGGATTAAGTGGGATATAAGCTTTGCGGGGCACCCCCAATATAATTTTCTTACAAATCTAGGGTTTGAATCCTTTCCAAATATATAATATTTACGTTCATCTTATGGGAAAAAATTATAATAGCCTAGTCTTAAGATTTAATGGTTTTCGAAATGTCTAGGATTAATGAAGTTTTTGTAATGAAATGGACTTCAATAATTTTAATTTTAGTTTCATTTTTATTATTTCTATTAAGAGTTTATAATAGATCAATTTTTCGTTTTGATTTTGAATTTTTCCTTTTCTATCTTCCTTCCATTATTGCCTTACTAGTTTACTTCTATCTTAGATTGTCAAGAGGTTCAATAGTAGTCGCCAAGTAAATGAATATTACCTATTGTAACATTTTCTAATCCAGCTTTCTTTGCGGCTTTGAGGCATTCATATGCGTGTTTCTTGCTTGTGGGCGGTAAATCTTTCATCATATATGCACCGTAAAATGCAAGTAAGGAGTATGGTATTTCTGGATCAATGTCCGCCAAGAATCCTGCAATCTTTTCAACTTCTTCAGCATCCACATATCCAGGAATTAAAAGTGTGCTTGCTATTAGGGGTGGAGGATTTTTTCTTTCACTAATTTTTTTACCTAGATTTTTCAAGTTTTCATATACAGGTTTATTTGAAGCTCCACATAATGCCTTGTATACGGGTTCACTCCATGCTTTAAGATCAAATTTATAATTTCCACCGCTTTCCAATGATAATTGGAATGCTTTTTCAGCGATTTTAGGGTTCATTAAGCCGTTTGTCTCCCAGCAAATTCTCATTATACCATTCCATTCTTTGGCTTTTTCAATAGCCATTTCACTTACTTTTAATGCGTGAAGCATTTGTGGAGATGGATCTCCTCCAAAGAAGCATATGCATGAAACTTTTCTGTTAACTTTTTCCACTAGTTCTTCTGCGCTTATTAATGGTGACAAGTTGGCTGTTAATTTTCTATAGTGCCAGTTTTGGCAGAAAAGGCAATCTAAACTGCATGCGCCATAGAAAACTGCTAGGTTGTAGTATCCATATTCTGGACCGGCTTCATATGCATACTCGGGATATCCGATTCCTGTACATCCTGGGCAAATCCATGCTCCAACACAATTTGTTGGTATTGGATCATAATACCATTCAAGTAATCCTTTGTCATGTGTACCTGCAAGTCTAAGTAGTTTTCCATTTTCATTTTTTACCAATCCACAATATCCATAGCTATTGGGTGGTATAATACAATTATTTGCACATAAACCGCACTTTAAACCATTTTTATTTTTTGGTGGTTCATGGGGTAGACCATATTTTCCTTTGCTTTTCTTATGTGCTTCCATGGCGATTGGCAGTGCTTCATCCGGCTTTTCTATTAGGCAGTCTTTGCATACTTTTATTGTATCTGAAATTAACTTTGATTTTTTACCACAGAGTATACATGTTTTTTCTCTTAACGTAAAAATACGTGTAATCCATGTCAATCTATCACCTCGGCTGCTCTGGCCATAACGTAGGCATCTTCTCCGTCTAGATAGTATCCTCTAATTCTCTTCGTGATATGGTAGTTAAGTTTCCTGTATAGGTTAATTGCAGGAATGTTGCTTACTCTGACTTCTAAATAGAATTCTGAGGCACCATATTCTTTCATGGCTTTCATAGCTTTTCTCATTAAACTTTCACCAATACCTCTCCTCCTATATTGAGGTAAAACTGCAATGGAAATTACGTGACCTTTCTTCGCTAATCCAAATCTCAAATTTGATAATCCAAATTCTATTCTGCACATAATGTATCCAACAATTTCTCCATTAACTTCAGCTACTAGGAATGATTTTGGATGTGCATAGTGGTGATGCATGAAGAATGATGCAGAGTAGTTTTCTGGGAGACATGTCTTATTTATCCATATGACTCTCTCTAGATCTTCTGGCTTAAACTCTCTAATTTTAAATTTAACAATGTCTTTTCCTTCAGTTAATTCAGATTCCTCCATTACGTTATTTACAGTGTTATACTTCTCTGAGGGAAATATTTTTAGCTTTGCTTAATAACGTTTCTTGGAGTTGAAATATTGGAAAGTGAGGTTTATCCTGCTGCTTTCATAGAGATTGAAGATGTGGTTAGGAGACTTTTTCCAGTTATTGATTCATACTTAGAGTTTGGTGTACCAACTTTTGTGATTGATTCTAAGGCTGAAACTAAAAAGTCATTTTTAGAGTTATATAGAATCTTGAATCCTAAAGGTTTTATACCTATTATGCGGAAATTTGATGGCAATATAATTATTAAGGTGGTTTCCTTTACACCTAAGCCTAAGAAGAGTTCACTTATCTTTATAATATTGTTCATTGCAACTTTATCTACAATTATCTATAGTGGTTGGGCTCAAATGACTAGTTCTGCGTTTGATATTGTTGATCCAAGTAGGAATATTTTCTTTAACGTTTTGCTGTATGTCTTCTGTTTTATGCTTATAGCTGGATTGCATGAGTTTGGACATAAAATTGCATGTGAATTTCATGGTGTTAAATCTAGTTTACCTTATTTTCTTCCAGGTCCACCTGAAATTGGTGGGACATTGGGAGCTGTAATAATTCAAGAATCTCCTGTTGTTAATAGGGATCAATTGTTTGATGTTGGTATTTCTGGGCCTATACTTGGTTTTGTTGCATCAATTTTTGTTTCAATGTTGGGGCTAAGGCTTTCTTATCCAACTAGGTATGTTCTTGGTGTTTTAATTCCGTCTCCCATGATATTTGATTTTCTTGTTTCGATGGTGGTAAATCTTCCTGAAGGTTACATATTATTGTTGCATCCAGTGGCTTTTGCAGGGTGGATTGGCTTTCTATTGACCTTTTTGAACATTATGCCTATTGCTCAACTTGATGGGGGGCATATTGCTAGAGCTCTCTTTGGAAGGAAGTATCATAAGCTTGTTTCTTACGTTGCTGCTGCGGCTCTTTTCTTGCTGGGATATTATATTATGGCTATTCTAGCTCTTGCAATGTTAGTTTATAGGAGTCATCCTGGACCATTAGATGATGTTTCTCCTTTAAGTAGGAGTAGGAAGATTATTGGCTTAATAGTTATACCGTTAATTCTAATATTGTCGGCTACCTCCTTTACATGGCCATTTTAGTGATTAAGTAAATTATAAAAACCTGCTAGTACTATTGTGTAAGCGGGCTTCTCTGAACTGGATTGAAAGAAAACAATTTTTATCGCAAAGAGCAGTTGAAATTCTCTATAAGAGGGGTGCAATTCTATTTGGAGAGTTTATATTAACCTCTGGGATGAAGAGTCCTTATTACATTGACTTAAGGGTGATTCCAAGTTATCCAAATGACTTTGATATGATTTGTGATATGTACGTTGAATTAATTAGTAATGAAATTAAAGATGTTGATAGAATTACAGGGGTTCCCACTGCTGGAATTCCTTTTGCAACTTTAATTGCATATAAGCTGAATAAACCGTTGATTTATGTTAGAAAGAAAACTGAAAGAGCTCATGGTAGAGGAAAATTGGTTGAAGGTATATTGGAGAAGGGGGATCGAGTAGTATTGATTGATGATGTTGCAACTACAGGTGGTAGTTTAATTTTAACTGCTAACTCTATCAGGTCTGTGGGTGGAGAGGTTGCTGGAGCTGTTGTACTTGTAGATAGAGAGCAGGGTGCATCTGATAATTTAAAGCAGATTGGAGTAAACTTTCATTATTTAGTTAAGATAACTGATGCAGCTGAGTTTCTATTAAAGCGAAATGTAATAAGTAGAAAAATGTATGAAGCTATAGTTCAAATGACAAGGAAGGATTAGGTTTCATATAGTAATCCCAATTCTTTAAGTCTTTTATGTATTTTATTTACTGCAATATACACTTCTTCCTCTCTTTTCGCTCCTGTACAAACCATCTTGCCTGAACTAAATAGGAGTAATACAACTTTGGGGTCGTTCATCCTATATATTAGCCCTGGAAATTGTTCAGGTTCATACATTACATTTTCTAATAGTAATGTAGCTTTTTCTAAGTTTACTCCGGAGCCGAGATTTGCTGATGCAACTATATTTTGTATTTGAATTTTCGGTTTACCTACAATGACAATACCTTTTGACCTTAATGTTGTTATTATCTTTTTAACTGCCCTTTTTACATCTTTTTCAGATTTCGCTCCTGTACAAACCATCTTGCCTGAACTAAATATTAATGTTGCAGTTTTAGGTCTATTTAACCTATATACTAGTCCTGGAAACTGATCAGGGTTGTAATCAACGTTTGGTATACTTCTAGTGATTGCCTCTAAGTCTATGTATTGATCTAAGACTACTGAAGCAACGACATTTTCAATTCTTACAGAGGGCTTCCGCATTTTGCTCTCCTCCTTCTACTGAAATGATTAAATTATTTATCTCTCTTAATAACATTCCGTTTAAATGTATGCTAATCCTTTCTTGATAAAGCTGTATAGCCGATGAATATTAGGATAAATATTATTGCTATTATAGGTATGGTCCATCCTTTCAAGAATAGACTTGCATATCCTAGGTATGGTATTCGATATAAAACTTTGCCAATAACATTGCTACTTTTAACCCAAAATGGGTCTGGTGCAATGTTTGCATCCCCCTTTGTTCTATATTCTACTTCATTAGTTCTTACTCGTTTATCTATTATTCTATGGACCCATGGTACTCCTTTCCAGTATGGATATGGTGGTTTAAATACGATTATATCTCCTACATGTAGATCCCTCGAGTTTACTCCTTGAACTATCAATAAGTCTCCTACATTTAATGTTGGGACCATGCTTCCTGAAGCAACCACTACGAATGGTGTCTCCACTTTGAGGATGTAACTTGCACTATAATGAATACTCTGGGTTATAGCTAATGCTAATATTATCATTAAAATGAATTCAAGGATTTCCCTTGTAGTTTTTCTTTCTCCCTTTTCTGTCACTGTTCTCCCTCTCAAAGACGAATTATCTTAATAGTTATTTAGCCTTTATTATTTATGGAGGTGTCAGTTTATGGATTCCATGAAGCTAGCTAAGATGATTGACTTGACATTGCTTAAACCTACAGCGACAAAAAGTGATATAGAACAGCTATGTAAAAATGCTGTTCACTATGGCTTTATATGTGTTGTAGTAAATCCATGTTATGTTTCTTTGGCTTATAATCTTTTAAGGGAGAGTGAAGTTAAAGTTTGTACTGTTATTGGTTTTCCTTTAGGGGCAAATTTAACTGAGGTTAAGGCTTATGAAGCTAAGAGAGCAGTGGAACTTGGGGCTTCTGAAATTGATATGGTGATGAATATAGGTGCTTTTAAATCTGGTGATTATGACCTTGTTAGAAATGATATTTTTGAAGTAGTTAGATCTGTTAAGGAAATTAGAGATGATGTTATTGTTAAAGTTATTATCGAAACTTGTTACTTGACTGATGAAGAAAAAATTCAGGCTTGTTCTATTATACGTGAGGCTGGAGCTGATTTTGTTAAAACATCGACAGGCTTTGGGCCAGTAGGTGCTACTCTTCACGATGTAAAATTACTAAGGAATGCTGTTGGTTCTAGTTTGGGGGTTAAAGCTGCTGGTGGAATAAGGGATTTAAAAACGGCTTTAGCAATGATTGAAGCTGGTGCTAATAGAATAGGTGCTTCAGCAGGAGTTAAGATTGTTGAGGAAATGTTAAAGTCTAATCTTTAAATGATTTTTTCACTTCTCCATTGAAGTATTATCAATCTGACTAATCTAGCTGCTTCATAGGCATGTTTCTCTGGACTTTCACCATAGGCTTTGCAGGTTAAAGTTATTTTTATTTCTGAGTTTTCCTTAAAGACTTTTAATTGGTTCACTGAGCTCGATGTTCCCATGGTTCCTCTACCAATAGTATACCTAAATCTTAGGGTTAATTCTTTCTCATTAATTTTTAGCTGCTCTATTCCCATGTATCCACTTAATTTTCTATATGTGAATCTTAGCATATCTAAAACTTCATCTTCCTTAATTCTAATTGGGATGCTAAATTTCCATGGTTCACCTGTCCTGCTCGGTTTTTTATCAGCTTTCCATTTCATTAATTTTGATGGTGTGACTATAACTGAGGATTTTAATGCTGGAATTGTACCTGCAATTGCAACTGCAATGGCAATTCCAATTGTAGCGGAAGTCCATGTTATTGAGACCTTGGGATAAACTTCTATGAATAATCCTAGAATTCTAGCTATCTTATAGAATGTTAACCCTACAATATATCCGAGGCCGCCTGAAATTATTCCTAAAATTAATGCTTCAGCTGAGAATAACATTGAAATGTGACTTGGATTTAGTCCAAGTGCTGATAGTATCATGATTTCTCTTCTTCTCTCATAGACTGAGGATAACATTACAATTGATACGTTGAATATTGATAATATGAGTGATAATGTAGCTTCCATCCCTCTTGTTTCTAAGTATGTTCCATATCTATATTCTAAAGTTTTATTTGAAATGAAGGCTAATGTTCGATATCCTCCCCTTAATGCAATATTCTTTGCTAATACAACTATTTTTTCTTCATCTTCTAAACTTGCAATTATTCTAGATGGAAATGCGCTTATTTTACTAGCGTCTTCCCACCATAGAAATATGATTTCCTCAACTTCACATTCAACCACTTCAATTATGGGTTCTTCTCCATCAATCATCACTATCTTGGATGGTGTTAATATTCTCCCATCATAATCAATAATGCTAAATGCATTATCCGAAACTATTCCCGATATTTTAACTTTAATTCTACTTTTAACCAAGTATAAATAATCCCCAACTTTCAAGTTTAATGTTGATGAAGTTCTTTTGGGAATTACAATTTCTCCACTCTTCTCCGGCATTCTTCCATCTATTAGTCTTTCTTCCATTTCTCTGTATATTGGGTCTGCTCTATTGGAAAATGATATGATTCCAAATATTGGTAATTTATTTTCTGCTTCTTCAATTTTTACCATATAGTCTATAGGTGAAATTGATGGTAATGTTTCAAATTTAATTGAAGTCCATAGAACGTCTTCTCTTTGATTTAATGTTTTAATTATATCTCGATCTAAGGGTATGAATGGTTGCTTTACGGTGGTTGGCTTAATTTTATCAACTAGTATTCCCCTAAATTTAGTGTTATTTTCGTAGGTTCGCTCCATTAATCCCTCCTCAATGCTAACTGATGTTAGAGAGACAAATCCGCCGATTAATATTAATATTGATAGTATTGTTAATATGGTTCTTAGCTTTCTCCTCTTTAAGTTTCTTTTAGCGAGAGAGAATATTGATGCGAGTATGCTTCTAAATGTTGTTCCTCCAGGTTTTTCTTTGATTAGTTGAGGCCAAGTTATTATTGCTTCTGTAATTATGATTGACATTATTGCCCATAGTGTAGTGTCATTTAAATTGACAAGTTTGGCTCCAGGGAATAAAGTGTAGAATATTGATAGTGTTATTATGTATAAAATTATTGTTGCAGTAATTTTCCCTATTCTTTTTTCGAATATTATTTCTCCACATACAGTTGATGTTAATGCTAAGAGAAATATAATCATTGATGTTGAGCTTGAAGCTTCACTGAAGGTTGCTTTAATTTTCTCTTTTATGTTTAATATGGAGATGAATGCTTCTCTTAGATCTACATAACATGCTTCATATTTTCCTTCTTCTAATTTTGCTTTAGATAAGTGTATTAGTCCGCTGACTCTACTAAGTTTTGATTTGAAGATTGACATGTAAAATTCTTTTTTCTCTGCTTCTTTAATTAGCTCTTGAGTCTCTGAGAGCATTTCTTCTACCATTTTGATTGAATGAGCTAATGATGCTCTCTCTATTTCGATCTCTATGCTTTCACCTTGATTCAGCTGTATAGGTTTCTCGGTGAGATTGAATTTTAGTGTTGTTATTTCTCTTTCTATAAGGAATGCTGCTTGAACAATTATGTTGACATTTAATTGTGCTGGTATTACAATTGTTCTGTCTGTAATTCCAATGTTCTTAGAGTATTCAAGTAGCATTCCAAAGTTTTTCATTAATCCTGGTGTTTCATTTCCATCGAGTATTTCAACTCTATATTCAGCATACTTTGCTGGTTCATCTGTTGCTGCTGTTATTGCTTTTCCTTTTATTATTATTGAGGCTGCTTTCATTAGGGTGAAGTTTACTTCAATATTGCTTTCTACTTTGACTTCTTTGATGTGAATTGTATAGTCGAATCCAGGGGTTGAATTTAAGTCATGTGTAACGATTACTTTATAATATCCCTTTTCAAGGTTAACTTCATACTTTCCATTATCTTGAGTAAACGTTATGTTAACTAGCTTCCATACATTTTCTTGGAGTTTAAAAATTATTATTTTAGCATTTTTTAATGGATTTCCCTTTACATCTTTTACGTATCCAGTTATAGTGTAGTAGCTGTTTTCTGCGTATACTATTAAACTGGATATTAGTGCTAAGGTTATTATTAGGGCAATCACAATTTTTCTCTTCATTTTCTCAAGAGTGCTTTAATCGACTACATATTTATTCCTTTACGTTCTATATTCTTTTCACTATATCTTGCCAGTTTTCATTACTTACTTTCTTAATTGTTTCAGCTAATAATTTGGCTGTGTTTTCAAGATCGTTTAATGATACTATTTCTCCAGGTGAGTGCATGTATCTTAGTGGTATTGATATTAGCGCTGTTGCAACACCTTCTCTTGAAACTTGTATCACCCATGCATCTGTTCCGCTTGCACCTTGAATAGGGTTTCTCTGATAAGGTATGTTTTTCTCTTTGCATATTTCTTCCATTATTCTCCATAGTTTAGGATGGAAGTTAGGTCCTATTCCTATGGCTGGACCTTTCCCAATTTGTATTCCTGAAACTTCTTTTTCTTCAATATTATATGTTGTTGCATGTGTTACATCTATTGCAATTCCTATATTGGGGTTAATTCTGTATGATGCAGTTGTTGCTCCTCTTAATCCTATTTCTTCTTGTGTTGTAGCTACTGCATATATGGTTGATGATAATTTTTCATTATTTAAAAGTTCTAATGCTCTTATCATTACTGCAACCCCTGCCTTATCATCTAAGCCTACACCGAGTACCTTGTCTCCTTTTGCAAGCTTTCTCATTTCAAGTATAGGTGTTGCAATGCATCCTAAATTGACACCTAATTCTAAAGCTTCTTCTCTACTTGATGCTCCAATGTCTATTGCCATGTCCTTTACTTTTACTGTCTTTTCTCTTTCTTCTCTTCCAACTAGATGTGCTGGCTTTGCTCCTATTACTCCATATAGCTTACCTTTCTCTCCATGCACTACTACTTGTAAACCATAAAGTACTCTGTGATCAAATCCCCTTGCAGAGAAGTATAAGTATCCTTTTTCATCGATATGATTAATCATTAAACCTATTTGGTCCATATGTGCTGCAATCATAATTCTAGGTTCATCTGCTGTTTTCCTTATTCCAATAGCATTGCCCATTACGTCAACTTCTACTTTTAAGCCTAATTTTTCATATTCTTCTACTATTATTCTCCTTACTTCATCTTCAAATCCAGGTACACTTGGAGTTTCAATTAATTTTTTAAGTATTTTCTCAATTCTAATAATTTCACCCCCATGCCTATATAATGGTTTATTTAATGACTGATTATAGCTAAAGCTTTAAGTATTTTTTATTTTATTTTATAGAGGGTTTGGTTACTTGCCATTTAAGCTTTCAAATAGGTTGGAACCTTTAAAGTATGCTATTAGGGATTTAGTTCCTATAGCTAAAGAAGTTGAGAAGGAAAGTGGACGTGTAATTTACCTTAATATTGGTGATCCATTGAAATTTGATTTTGATACTCCTCAGCATATTAAGGATGCTCTAAGTAAGGCAGTAGAGGATAGATGGAACTTTTATTCACCTTCTGAGGGTATTCAAGATTTAAGGGAGGCTATTGCTTATAAAGAGAGGACGTTTAATAATGTTCAAGTTGATCCATCTCATGTTATAGTTACTGCAGGTGTTTCTGAAGCAATTAACTTTGTTGCTGCAGCTCTAATTGATGCTGGGGATGAAGCACTAATTCCTGGTCCTGCATATGCTCCATACGTCAACTTTATTCAGCTTTATGGTGGTAAACCTGTTCATTATAGGTGTATTGAATCTGAAGGTTGGAAACCTGATTTAAATGACATTAAAACTAAGATTAATGAGCGAACTAGATTCATATTAATTATTAATCCGAACAATCCAACTGGAGCTATCTATGATGAGCATGTTGTTAAGGAGATATTAGATCTAGCAGCTACCTATGAGATTCCAGTAGTTTCTGATGAGATTTATGATAGAATTGTCTATACTGAAGGTGTTTTTAAGAGTACTGCTTCACTGACTAAAGATGTTCCTGTAATTGGTTTAAATGGATTTTCAAAGGTTTATTTAATGACTGGATGGAGGCTTGGATATATATACGTTAAGGATCCAACTGAAAAATATGTTGACAAGATTGTCTCTCATTTAAATAAACTGGCTAGAGCTAGATTATCTACTTGCACCCCTGTTCAAAAAGCAGGTGTAGTTGCTCTCAGGGGTTCTCAAAGACATGTTAAGGAGATGATTGAAAAATTAAGGGAACGACGAGATTATAGTTGTAAGAGAATTGATGAGATTCCTGGTTTAAGTGTAGTTAAGCCTGAAGGTGCCTTCTATCTTTTCCCTAAAATCGATTTAAATGGGAAATTCAAGAGTGACAAGGATTTTGCATTAAGTTTACTATATGAAGAGCAAGTTTTAGTGGTGCATGGATCTGGTTTTGGTGAGGGTGGCGAGAACCATTTTAGAAGTATTTTCCTTCCACCAATAGAAATTCTAGAGGAAGCTTTTGATAGAATTGAAAGGTTTTGTAGGAAAAAATTGGCTTAAAATTTTTTCTTTACTTTAAAATATGATTTAGCCATTTTTAATGCTAGTTTTATATGTGCATTTGCATTTTTTAAGACCACTTCTCCGTGGCCTGGAAGTAGAGTATTTACTTCAAGTTTAGATATTCTCTTTAAACTGTTAATAAGGTCGCTTATGTTTCCTGTTGGTAGGTCTGTTCTGCCGAAGCTTCCATTGGCGAAGACTAGGTCGCCGCTAAAGATTATATTGTCGATGAGATAGCATATGCTGCCTGCTGTGTGTCCTGGTGTGTGTAGGGCTTTTATTGAGATGTCGCCTACTTTGATTTCGTATTCCTCATTTATTCTAACTATTAACTTTTTAGCTGCTTCAAGACGCTTAGCTAGAACTCCTGCATCTAGTTTATGTATGTATATTGTGGGTTTGATTTCTCTTAATATTTGTTTTAATCCATTGGTGTGATCTCTATGTCTATGAGTTATTAGTACCTGTTTAATTCTATTTATGTCGATTTTCAGTTTTCTTAGACTTTCAATTAAATTTGAGTATGGTGGACCATATCCTGTGTCAATTAGTGTAACTTCGTTGGTGGCTTTATCTTCAACTACGTATACATTGGAGCTTATGCCATAACTAATTGCTGCATGTACTTTCATTCGGTCGTTGTCTATTAATGTTAAATGTGCTTGCAATATCTACACCAATATAATGTAAAGTATCCTCCTAATTTAAGGTTTCAAGTAATAAATTTGACAATGTTAAATGATTAATAAGTCTTATTTGTTCTATTAGAATTAAATTATGGTGTGCATTATGCTTTATTTCCGAAAGCTTTTTAATTTTTAAATTAAACTTTTCTTGGTTAGTGGGGAGGAGTTAATAGTTGGATAGGGAATTAGTGAGAGCTGCTTATATTGGAATAATGCTTTTTGGTGTAATTAGCTTATGTGGTGACTTGATTTATGAGGGTGCTAGAAGTGTTATTCCACCTTATTTGCAGTGGCTTGGTGCTCCTGGTGTAATTTTTGGTTTAGCTATTGGTTTCGGTGAGTTTATAGGTTATGGTTTAAGGCTTCTTAGTGGTTATCTTGTTGATGTCATTAAGGGTTACTGGCTTTTCACAATTTTGGGTTATACTTTACTTATTGTGGTTCCATTGCTGGCTTTTACTAATAGTTGGGAATTGGCTATAGTTCTCATTTTAATTGAGAGACTTGCTAAAGCTCTTAGAAGTCCTGCTAGGGATACTCTCCTTTCTCATGTTAGTAAAAGTGTGGGGGCTGGAAAGGCTTTTGGTCTTCATGAGTTAATGGATCAAATTGGTGCTGTTGGTGGGCCTGCAATAATTGCTTCAACATTATATTTAAGTGGAGGTGTATATAGCCAAGCTTTATTAATGCTTTTTATCCCATATTTACTCTTAATTCTCGCTTTATCTACTGCTTATACTAAATTGAGACCATATACGAGTGATTTAGTTAGTAGTGGCCGGTTTAAAAAGTTAAGTTTCACTGGGTTGTCCTCTGAATTTAAGCTTTATTCTCTCTCAGTTTTACTTAACACTGCAGGGCTAATACACATTTCTCTGATACTTTTTAGGGCTGCACCAGAAGTTGCATCTTGGTTACTGCCAACCATTTATCTAGTGGTTCAAGCAGTTGATGCTGCAACAGCTCTTATTGCAGGACTAGCTTATGATAAGTTTGGTAGAATAGTCTTAATTTTACCCTTCATGCTCTCTATTCTACCTTCAATACTGACTTTTTCTGGAGTTTTTAACCTAATAATTATTGCTGCATTATTATTTGGAGTAATTCTTGGCATGCAAGAATCCATATATCGAGCTGCTGTTGCCGATATTTCTTCATCAGAGTTTAGGGGGTTGGCTTATGGTTTATTCTATGTAGCCTATGGAATTGGGTATGTTATAAGTGGTACAATATATGGTTTTCTATTGGATAATCAGCTTAATTTACATGCAATAGTATATGCATTTATACTTCAGATTTTTGCGTTGATTTTGTTGAAGAAGTCTATTGGTTCATCTATGCCTAGTGGTGAATAAAGTTTAAAAGTTATTATTTATTATCAATAGAGGTGGCGGTGTTAAATGG
>Ga0180301_10002914_pt1 | contig 13414 bp, 13 predicted proteins | sample GuaBasSediGuay16_FD_121797 | JGI IMG/M metagenome (GOLD analysis project Ga0180301, IMG submission 121797) | Subseafloor sediment microbial communities from Guaymas Basin, Gulf of California, Mexico - Guay16, Core 4569-2, 12-15 cm | ecosystem: Environmental > Aquatic > Marine > Hydrothermal...
ATGGTAACCCACAGGATTAAGTCCGCCATTTAAATAGTTGAAGGCAAATGTTAGCATAAGTAGTGGCCTGCACATTCCCTTTGGTATAGGATAACTGGTTACATACCCTTTAAAAAACATTCCTAAGAAATAGGGATTTTTTATAAACAGATTATCAGTAACCATATGATTATCATCAAGAATAAAGGGAGCATTAATAGAAGGAAGATAAATTAGGAGAGAAATAAATGTTAATGTCACTATTATAATGTAATCTTTGAATCTTGATGTTTTGTTGACCATTTTTTCGAATTACATTATCACAAAGTTACGATAAAATAATAAATAGATTTTCCTTCCTAGAAAGTATTACTTCCCGGAAAAAGAGTGATTATAGAGATGTGCTGTAAAATATTTTTTTTCTCTAAACATTTTACAGGACTTCGTTCCATTTACATATTTTTTTTCTATTTTTTATATTATTTTTACTACAACTATTATAGCTCTTTTTTCATATATTATAGCTATTTTTTCATATTTTGGCTATTAATTTAAAGTAAATTAGAGAATTTTATTGCACTAAAACTTAAGTTAAGATAAAATAGTGTAAAATAATTGGTGTCTTTATGTTTTTGGGAATTGATTGGGGAGGTACATATATCAAAATAGGTATTATAACTGAAAAGGGAGAGTGTCTATTTAAAAGAGTATTTAATTCTGAAGAATTTAGAAGAAAAGATATTTTTATTAGAAAGATAGAAGATATCGTTAGCTCCCTTAAGTCCAAACATATTAAAGCTATAGGTATTGGTGCACCAGGAATAATTAATACTGACGAAGGTTTTATTTATTATCTTCCTAATATCAAGGGATGGCGTAACTATCCTTTAAAAAAAGTCTTAGAGAAAAGAATAAACCTTCCTGTTTTTGTAGATAACGATGCTAATGTTTTTGCTTTGGCAGAAAGCTACTTAGGAGTAGCAAGAGGTATAAAGAGGGCGATATTTCTTACTTTGGGTACAGGCTTAGGAGGGGCAGTAATTATAAATGGAGAGGTTTTTAGAGGAAAAACGAGTGCATCAGAGTTAGGGCATTTCCCTATAGATTTAAAAGGCTCAAAGTGTAGTTGTGGAGGTAGAGGGTGTATTGAAACTTTTGTAGGGAATAAGTATATAGTTAAACGCTATCAGCAGATTAAAAAAAAGTCCCTTTCTTATAATATAGGGGTAAAGGAAATCTTTAAGAGAGCCTTAGGAGGAGAAAAGGAAGCTTTATTGATATGGAAAGAGTTTTCGTATGCTTTAGGGATGTTTTTAAGTGGAGTGATTAATATTTTTAATCCTCAAATGATAATATTTGGCGGAGGGGTTTCTGGTGGTTTCCGCATATTTAAGCCATTAGTTTGGCAGGTGATAAAGGAGCAAGCAATGTGGCCTCAGCTAAAAGGATTAAGATTAGTAAAAACAAACTTAAAAAATGCCGGGATTATAGGAGCTGGTCTATTAGCAAAGCAAAGATTTTATCAGTATCAGTAAGGAGAGGAGATGAAACTTTTTATTGACACTGCAGACCTTAAAGAGATTGAAGAAGCAAATTCATATGGAATTTTAGACGGAGTAACTACTAACCCTACCCTTCTGTCTCGTGAGGGGACAGAACCTAAAAAGCAATTAGAAAAGATCTGTAAAATAGTAAATGGTCCTGTAAGTGCTGAAGTCGTAGATTTGGATAGTGAAGGTATGGTGAAAGAAGCAAAAGAATTAGCAAAAATTTCCCCTAATATTGTAATAAAAATTCCTTCCACAATAGAGGGTTTAAAAGCAACAAAAGAAATTACCTCTTTAGGTGTAAGAACTAATCTTACTTTATGTTTTTCTCCATCTCAAGCCCTCCTCGTAGCAAAAGCAGGGGCAACTTACGTTTCTCCTTTTGTAGGCCGACTCGATGATATATCTACAGAAGGTATGAGTTTGGTGAGCGATATAAAATTAATCTATTCTAATTATGGTATTTCTACTCAGATTATTGTTGCTTCTATACGCCATCCCATTCATTTATTAGAAGCAGCTCGTTTAGGGGCAGATATTGCTACTGTTCCTTTTTCTGTTATTGCCAAGCTTATGAAACACCCTTTAACAGATATTGGAATAAAACGCTTTCTGGAGGATTGGAGTAAGTTGAAAGAGAAACTCGATAAATGAGGACATTTATTTTTCTTTTGTTTATAACCATTTCCTTAAGTGCCTTTTCGCAAGAAAAAATTATTCCTGTAATAGTTGATGGAGACGAGGTTGCCTATCTGAGAGAAGAGGAGAAAGTTATTGCCAAAGGTAATGTGGTGATGAAGTATAAGGGTATTATATTAAAATGCGATGAGGCAGTTTATAATGTTGCTTCCAATACAGCTTTAATTAAAGGAAATGTTGAAATTAAAACAGAAAAAGGCACAGTTAAAGCAAGTAGAGCTCAATATGATTTCCAGAATAAGACCGCAGATATTTATGATATTCGTATCCAGTCACCTCCCTTTTATGGAAGGGCCAAAAAAGCAGAGAAAGTTTCCGAAGGTGAATACAGATTAGAAAAAGGTTATGTTACTACTTGTGATTTAGAGAAGCCCCATTATACCCTTACCAGTAAAAGAATCATTATTTATCCGGGCAAGAAATTAGTGGCAAAAAACACATTCCTAAAGATTGGTAAAATCCCTATATTTTATATTCCTTACTATATTCACTCCCTTAAAGACAAATCTTTTCCTGTAGAGGTAGTCCCAGGTAAAGATAAAGATTGGGGTTATTATTTTTTAACACGATGGCGTTATTACATTAACGATAAAAATAAAGGCAAGATTCATTTAGATTGGTATGAAGAAAGAGGTGTAGGAGGGGGAGTATCTCATAAGTTTTATACTGAAAAATATGGCGGAGGAACGGCCAATGTTTACTATATCAATGATAAGTTATATAAGGATAATCAGGTTAACTCTTTATCTTCAGATAGATATAAAGCTCAACTTTCTTATCATAATAATATTGGGGGTAAGTTAAACTTCACGGGTGAGTATAATAAATTTTCTGATGTGGATTTTATGAAGGATTTTTTCTATCGACAATATGAAAAAGAGACACATCCGCTTAGTTATTTTCTTATTGATTATGCCTTTACCAATTCTTCCCTTTCTTTGTTGACACAGAAAAGAGCAAACCATTTCTTTGAAGAAACCGAGTATCTACCAAAACTAACATATAATTTCTATCGGCAAAGGATAGGAAGGTTTCCCTTTTATTTCGAATCTGCAACATCTATATCTAATTTGACCAAAAAGTTTGCTAATTCTGATGTGGATTATGATGCTGTTCGTTTTCATACTCATAATATATTAAGTTATGAAACAAGAATAGCCTGGTTACAGATAGTTCCTTATATAGGTGTGTATAGCACTTTTTATTCTAAGAATATATATGGAGAGGAGTACTTATGGAGAGAAGCGCCGGAAGCAGGCATTTCTTTTAGTACTAAACTTTATAAAATTTTTAATGCCGTCCTTAATTTTTTGGGAGAACGTATAGATAAATTTCGTCATATTGTAACTTTCACCCTTTCATATAGTTATATTCATCCTCCCACAGTATCAAAAGAAAATCTTTTTGAGTTTGATAGTATTGATACATTGGAAAGAGAAGACAGCCTGGTGTTTAAATGGGAAAATAAATTGCAGGCAAGAAATGAAAAACGGGTATGGGACTTTTTGTATTTTTCACCTTCCGTAGAATATAAACTTAATCAGGAAGGTAAAGGAAGTTTTTTTGATAACTTAAAGATAGATTTGGAGTTTTATCCTAAAAAAGGAATTTCTCTTACCGCTGATAGTGAGTATGATTTTGTAGATAGAGCCTTTAAAGAAGCAAATATGGATATAGGATTTAGAGACGAGGAAAATAATAAATATTCAGTTTATCTTGGGCAACGTTACGCTCGCAATGAGAATTCTCAAACAACTCTCTCTTTTTCTTATCAATTTACTCCAAAATGGCAGTTTAGGAGTTATCTGCGTTATGCATACAATGATGGTGGTTTTGAGGAACAGCAGTATGTTTTTCGACGTGATTTACATTGTTGGTGGGCAGATTTTGGTCTTGATATTGATAAGAATAGTAACTATACTATATGGGTAATATTTAGACTTAAGGCATTTCCGAAAGTACGGATAGGATTTGACCATACTTATCATGGCTCACGCTCAAATTACTAAAAAGTATAAGATATGTGTGGTAGGCGCAGGTCATGTTGGTCTTGTAGCAGCAGCATGTTTTGCCGAGCTTAACCACAAAGTTATTTGTGTTGATAATAACCATAAGAAGATAAAGGACTTAAATAAGCTTATTCTTCCCTTTTTTGAGCCTCAACTTGAGAGGTTAGCAAAAAAAAATCTAAAGAGAAAAAAGCTATTTTTTACTTCTAAACTTGAAGAAGCAGTAAGAAAATCAGAAGTTATCTTTATTGCTGTAGGTACTCCCCCCCGGCAAGACGGTTCAGCTGATTTAACTTCCATAGAAAATGTTGCTTATAATGTAGCATGCAATCTAAATAGCTACAAACTTATTGTTGAAAAGTCAACAGTTCCTGTTCATACAGGAAAGCGTATAAAAGAGACGATTATGCGTTATAGAAAAAATAGTATGGATTTTGATGTGGCTTCAAATCCTGAATTTCTAAGAGAAGGTAAAGCCATTTATGATTTTTTCTATCCTGAGCGGATTGTTATCGGGGTAGAATCAAAAAGAGCAGAAAGAATCCTTAAAGGAATCTATATAAAATTAAAAGCACCTTTTGTTGTGACAGATATCAATACAGCTGAGCTTATAAAACATGCCTCTAACTCTTTTTTAGCGACAAAGATTTCTTTTATAAATGCAGTATCAAGAGTTTGTGATTTAGCAGGTGCGGATGTAAAAAAAGTTTCTATGGCAATGGGGATGGACAGACGCATAGGAAGAGATTTCTTAGATGCGGGTATAGGTTTCGGGGGTTTTTGTTTTCCCAAAGATATAGAGGCTTTTATTTATATTGCTAAAAAGTTAGGTTATGACTTCAACCTGCTTAAAGAAGTTAAGAAAATAAATGAAGAGCAGAGAAAACATTTTGTAGAAAAGATAAAAGAGTATATGTGGGTACTTAAGGATAAAAAAATAGCGATTCTTGGACTTTCATTTAAACCCAATACTGACGATATGCGTTTTGCTCCTTCTATCGACATTATAAAAGCATTGCTTGAAGAAGGAGCAAAGCTATTTTTGTATGATCCGCAAGCCTATAAGGAAGCTAAAGAAATTTTTTACAGAGATAAGAAGATAAGGTTTGCTAAGAATCCTTATGGCGCAGTTAAGGGTTGCGATTGCGTTTGTTTTTTAACAGAATGGGATGAATTTAAGAAGTTAGATTTTAAAAAGATTAAAAGACTTATGCGCCTTCCTTTTATTGCGGATGGTCGTAATATGTTCGATAGAAAAATCCTTACTGATTTAGGGTTTACCTATATAGGTGTTGGTTATTAAATTTTCTTAACATCCTATCATAGAATAAGTTAAAATAAGAAAAATTATGCGAAGTTATAACAAACTTAGAGAAAAAATAGACCAAAATAAGGCAAAAATATGTGTTGTGGGATTAGGCTATGTGGGACTTCCCCTGGCGGTTGCCTTCTTAAAAGAGAAATTTTTTGTATATGGTTTTGATACTAATTCATTGCGCATAAAAAAATTAAAACAGGGGATAAAATACATCGTAGATGTTAATCCCAAAGATGTTCTTTATTTTATAAAAAAGAAAAAGTTTTATCCTACTACTGATAAACGAGTATTAAAGGAGGCAGATGTTATTATTGTGTGTGTTCCTACTCCTTTAAGAAAAGTTAAGATTCCTGATGTATCTTATGTTATTGCTGCAGCAAGGACAATCAGCAAAAATTTAAGGAAAGGGCAACTTATTATATTAGAGAGTACCTCCTACCCTACTACTACAAGGGATGTGGTTCTGCCCATACTTTCTTCCCGGAGTTTTAAAGAGGGTGAAGATTTCTTTCTGTGTTTTTCTCCTGAGCGTGTTAACCCGGGAGATAAAAAATTTCCTCTTACCAAGATACCTAAAGTTGTAGGTGGTATGTCAAAAGCTTCCGTGCGTTTAGCTAAGGCCCTTTATTCTAAGATTGTAGAAAATGTGTTTTGTGTATCTTCTGCTGAAGTCGCAGAAACTGCCAAGCTCTTAGAAAATACATTTAGATTGGTAAATATTGCTCTGGTTAATGAGTTCCTTATGGTATGCCATAAGCTTAAGATAAGTATCTGGGAGGTAATTGAAGCGGCAAAAACCAAACCTTTCGGTTTTATGCCTTTTTATCCTGGGCCAGGAATTGGGGGGCATTGTATTCCCTGTGATCCTATATATCTTTCCTGGAAAGCAAAGAAATTAGGATTTAAAACCAAAATGATTGATTTAGCCTCTTATATAAATCATTTTATGCCAAAATATGTCATTGAGAGAATAAAATCACTTCTTAAACAACAAGGTAAATTTTTAAAAAAAGCAAAAATATTAATTTTAGGAGTAACCTATAAAAAAGATGTAAAAGACCTACGAGAGTCTCCTGCTTTAGAGATTATTGAGGGGTTGAAAAAAAGAGAGGTAAAAGTTGACTATTATGATCCTTTTATCCCTTACCTTAAGATACATAAAATAAATTTAAAAAGAATAGTACTTAAAAAGACGAAGATAGGGAAATATGATTGTGTAGTTCTTGTTACTGATCACTCTTGTATTAATTATAGATTTTTACAGAAAAATTCTAAGCTTATCCTTGATACACGCTGTGTTTATAAAGAGAAGTTTGATAATGTAGTTTTACTTTAATTCAACTTAAGATATGACACAAATTTATAGTAGCTTTAAAGGTAGAAAAATATTAGTGATAGGAGGTTATGGTTTTATCGGTTCACATATTGTGAATAGACTTGTTAGCCTCGACGCAGAGGTTATTGTTTTGGATAATCTTTCTTATGGAAAGGTTGATAATGTTAAGGATTGTATTGATAAAATTAAATTAGTAAAAGGAGATATAAGAGATGAGAAATTGCTTGGTGAGGTATTAAAAGTAGTGGAGTTTGTTTCCCACCAGGCAGCGTTAAGAAGTGTTCCTAAATCTGTAGATGCTCCTTTTGATTATCATGATGTTAATGTAACTGGTACTTTAAAATTATATCTTAAAGCTAAAGAAAATGGGATTAAGAGAGTAGTTTTTGCTTCTTCAAGTTCAGCTTATGGAGAAGTGAACCGTTTCCCCGAGAAAGAATCAGACTTACTGAAGCCTCTATCCCCTTATGCTGCAAGTAAACTGATGGGTGAATACTATGGATATGTATTTATACGGATGTATGGGGCAGGTATAGTTTCTTTGCGATATTTTAATGTTTTTGGGCCCCGACAGTCTTTGGAGAGTCAATATGCGGTGGTTATCCCTAAGTTTATCATTTGTCTTCTCGAAGGAAAGAAACCTCCTATTTATGGAGATGGGAAGCAACAGCGCGATTTTACTTATATTGATAATGTTGTGGAGGCTAATTTACGGACTTTGGTTAAAGAAAGAATAGAAGGAGAGGTTTTTAATATTGGAGGAGGCTCTTTCTCATTCAGTTAACGAGTTGTTTTATCTTCTAAAGCAGATTATGGGTAAAGACATTGAGCCTGAATATTTAAATCCCCGAGTGGGTGATGTAAAAAAGACACATGCGGATATCAAAAAAGCAGAAAGATTATTAGGGTGGCAACATAGGGTAGATTTCTATGAGGGGTTAAAATATACTGTCGATTGGTTTAAGAAGGAATACGCTCAGCTCTCAGAATAAAATATATTTATTAATAGGAGAGTAAGAGATGAATATTCTTATTACCGGAGGAGCAGGATTTATCGGTTCTCATCTTTGCAAGAGATTAGTTGAGAATAATAATTTTGTTATTTGTGTAGATAACTTTATTACAGGTTCAAAAGAGAATATTAGTATACTTTTAAAACACTCTAAGTTTAGATTGATTAGCCACGATATTTCTCAACCACTTTATATTGATGAGAATCTTGATTGGGTTATGCATTTTGCTTCTTTGGCTTCTCCTCGCCACTATTTGCACCATCCTATAAAGACACTTAAAAGCGGGCTCTTAGGAACCCATAACTGTTTAGGAATTGCTAAAGCAAAGAAGGCAAAGTTTTTTTTAGCTTCAACAAGCGAAGTTTATGGGGATCCCCACGTTCATCCTCAAAATGAAGAATATAACGGTAACGTAAGTATTACAGGGCCTCGTTCCTGTTATGATGAATCAAAACGTGCAGCGGAGAGCTTAACCTATGCCTATATGCGCCAGCATAATTTAAATGTCAGAGTGGTGCGTATTTTTAACACCTACGGTCCTTTAATGCATCCGGATGATGGAAGGGTGGTTTCTAATTTCATTGTTCAGGCTTTAAGGGGCAAGGACATTACCATTTATGGCGATGGCACTCAAACCCGTTCATTTTGTTATATAGATGATTTAATAGAAGGGATTTTGAAGATGATGGGGTGTGATTACAAGATGCCGCTTAATTTGGGCAATTCTTCTGAATTTAAGGTTATTGAGTTGGCAGAGAAAGTAATTGAACTTACCGGCTCTTCTTCAAAGATAAAATTCTTTCCCTTGCCCCAAGATGATCCTAAGAAGAGAAAACCCGATATAACCAAAGCACAAGAAATGTTAGGGTGGCGTCCAGAAGTTTCCCTTGAAGATGGCTTAAGGAAAACAATAGAGTATTTTAAAAGAAAAGTATAGCAACAAAAGCTAATAAAAGTGTTAATAAGTAGAACAGGTTTATAATAGTGGCTGTTTTCTTACAAGTTCTTGGGGTGTTCTTAGGGGTGTTGAGTCGTTCATCTTTGCCATTTCTTAGAAAGTTGTATCAAGGAAAAGTTAAGACTTTTAAGAAAAAATATTTGTATCAGGGTGTTGGAGCACTTTTTATTTCTCTGATTATCTCTTTCTTGATTTTTCCCCAATATTCTTTTAAAAAAGAGGCATTTGACGTTTTAGAGATTTTCAAACTATTTTGTATATCTTTTACCTTTGGTTTTGGTTTTAATTCTTTGCTTAATGAAGCAGGGGAGTGGTTAGATGGCAAAAAGAGTTAATATACCTATCGTTGATTTAAAGAGAGAGTATGCGTTCTTAAAGAAAGACGTCGAGAGAAATCTTAAACCTTTATTTAACTCACAAAGGTGGATTCTGGGCCCGAGTGTTGGAAAATTAGAAGAAAGAACAGCGCAATATTTGGGAGTGAATCACACAATAGGCGTAGCTTCAGGAACTGATGCTTTACTTTTATCTTTAAGAGCGCTTTGTATTTATCGCAAGAAAAAAGAGTTTTTCGACAAAAAAGACGAAATTGTAACTACCCCTTTAACCTTTATAGCTACAACAGAAGCAATTATAAGAAGTGGAGCAACCCCAGTATTTGTTGATATTAACCCTCATACTTTTAATCTTGACCCCTCTAATATCAAAAAAGCCATAAATAAAAATACTGTAGGGATTGTTCCTGTTCATCTTTATGGTTTGCCGTGTTATATGGATGAGATATTAGAGATTGCTCATAAGTATGGTCTTTTTGTAGTAGAAGATTGTGCTCAGAGTTTTGGGGCCGAATATAAAGGTAAGAAGACAGGTATATTTGGTGATTGCGGAGCATTTAGCTTTTTTCCTTCCAAGAATTTGGGGGCCTATGGAGATGGAGGTTTAATTGTCACCAATAATAGACACCTTGCGGAGTTAGTTAAGATTTTAAGAGTGCATGGTCAAGATAAGCGTTATAGAGCAGAGCATATTGGTTATACTTCTCGTCTTGATTCAATCCAGGCCGCAGTTATTCTTGCCAAGTTAAAATATATAGATAAATTTAATAGGAGCCGTATTAGAATCGCTAAAAATTACAATCGTATATTTGTAAAGTTAAAGGGAATAAGAATTCCTTTTGTCCCCCAAAATGTAAAACATATTTACCATCTTTATACCATAAAAGTTGTAAGAAAAAGAAATATGCTTTTAAGATATTTAAATTACAGAGGCATCAATGCGCGTATATATTATCCTCTACCCCTCTATAAAATGGCAGCGTTTAGATCTATCAAAATAAGCGGTTCTTTTAAAAATACAGAAGATACGATATCAAAAATCATATCTCTTCCTATACATCCCTTTTTAAAAGATAAAGAAGTTAAATATATAACGAGCACTATAGAATTTTTTAAATAAGAACTTTACAAAAATTACCTTAGTTTTTCGCTCATTAATTACACACAATACCAATTTTATATTTTATCCGAAAAGAAATTAATCTATAATTGAATACAGAGTTAAATATGGTTTTGGGAGAAAGTCAATTTTGTAGTTGAATGTTTTTATAAAATAAATATAATAAAAGAATGTTGAATGTATCACCATATGATTTTGAAGAGGAAGTTCTTAAATCTACAATACCTGTAGTTGTAGATTTTTGGGCAACATGGTGTGTACCGTGTAAAAAAATAGAATCTGTACTTAAGGAACTATCCTCAGAGCTTAAAGGGAAGATTAAATTTGTAAAAGTGAATATTGAAGAAGCACAAAACTTGGCTTCTTCCTATATGATTATGAGTATCCCTGCCTTAATAATATTTAAAGATGGGACTCCTGTTGCAAAAAAAGCCGGTTTAGTTAACAAATCTGAGCTTAAAAAATTTATCTTGCCCTATATACAATGATAAAAATAGCCTTATCTCAATATAATTTCTGGGTAGGAGATATAAATGGTAATACCGAGAAGATAATAAGTGCTATTGATAAAGTACAGAAGGAAAAAATAGATATTATAGTTTTTCCTGAGCTTTCTATCGTAGGATATCCTCCTCAGGATTTATTGTTAAAGAAACATTTTATTATAAAAAATACTGAGGCTATTAAGAAAATTGCTTCTTATACCAAAGATATTATAGTAATTGTGGGGTTTGTTTATAATCCTCCCTCCAGCACTGATATTTATAATGCATGCGCTTTTATCCATAAAGGGAAAATTCTTGATATTTATAATAAGCTTAATCTTCCCAATTATGGAGTATTTGATGAGAAAAGATATTTTAAGCCGGGGAAAGATATCTCTGTTTATTCATTTAAAGGGCATTCTTTTACTGTTAATATATGTGAGGATATATGGCGGAAAGACTATGTAAAGTTATTGCTAGATAAAAAGTTAGATTTTTTGATAAATATTTCTGCCTCTCCTTTCTGTATGGGAAAGTTTCCCTTACGTAGAGATATCCTTTCTTATGCAGCAAGGCAGTTAGATTGTTTTGTTTTTTATTGTAATCTTGTAGGAGGGCAGGATGACCTTATATTTGATGGTGGAAGTATGGTTCTCTCTTGTAATGGTGATGTAGTAAAGAAAGCAAAGAGATTTAAGGAGGATTTTATTACTTTTAATTTCCCCCCTTCCAGGATGAAATCTTATCCTATAAAAGAATTTCCTTCAGAAGCCTCATTTGAAGCTTTATCTTTAGGTATTAAAGATTATGTGAGAAAGAATGGTTTTAAGAAAGTTGTTGTGGGGGTAAGTGGAGGAATTGATTCTGCTGTAGTTATTTCTCTGGCTACATTAACCTTAGGAAGAAAGAATGTGTATGGTCTTATTATGCCTTCAGAGTATACAAGTAAATCAACATTTTATGATGCTAAAAGAGTCTGTGAAAACTTAAGGATAAAATACTCAACAATTTCTATTACCCCTATATTCAAGACTTACTTAGAGACTTTAAAGATAATTTTTAGAGACCATCCTTTTGATAGGACGGAGGAGAATATACAGGCACGTATAAGAGGGAATATTCTCATGGCATTTTCTAACAGATTTGGATATTTAGTGCTTAATACAGGAAATAAAAGTGAACTGTCCTGTGGATATTGTACTCTATATGGTGATATGGTAGGTGGTTTTGGTGTCTTAAGTGATATTCCCAAGACCTTAGTTTATAAACTTGCTCATTATATAAATAAGCGTTTTAAGAAAACAATCATACCTTATACAATAATGAAAAGATCTCCCTCTGCTGAATTAAAACCTAATCAGAAAGATAGTGATACATTACCTCCTTATCATATGCTCGATCCTATTTTAAAGCTTTATATAGAGGATAATCTTTCTTTAGATGAGATTGTCAAAAAAGGAGTTAAACGTAGATTAGCAGAACAGGTAATTCGTATGGTTGATAAGAACGAATACAAACGTCGTCAGGCACCTTTAGGAATAAAGATTACGCCTAAAGCATTTGGCAGGGATAGACATATGCCTGTTACTAATAATTTCTCCTATTAACTTATTATTTTATAGTATGATTTTGTTATGTTAGAAGAGAAGATTTATAAAGATTATATAAAAGCCCTTAAAACTCATAATAAACATAAGGCTGATTTTTTGAGTTTTATCCGTGCAGAGATAAAAAATAAAGCTATAAGCTTAAAAAAAGATAAGCTGGATGATAGTGAGATTATTAGTGTATTAAATAAACAAAAGAAGCGCCTTAAAGAAACAAAAGAAAGTATTCTTTTTAAAAGGGAAGAATTAATTGAGGAAGTAGAGAAAGAATTAGCAATTTTAGAAGAGTATTTACCCCAGCCTATGAGTGAAGAAGAAATTTGTAATATAGTTGATGAAGTTATTTCAGAGTTAGGAGTTTGTTCAATAAAAGAAATGGGCAAAGTAATGAAAGAAGCTATGTCACGGGTTGCTTTTAGAGCCAGTGGAGAGAGAGTAAGCAAGATAGTAAAGAAAAGACTCTCTTCATAATTTTTTTAAAAAATCTCTTCTTTTTCTTAAGAAATTTAACACTCATAATAAGATTATTTTTATAAAATCCTAAGAAAATGAATACATTGGATTATATATTAGGAGGGATTGTCTTTTTTTGCTTATTTTTAGGAGTTCTGAGCGGAATTTTAAAGCAAATATTAGGAATTTTATGTTGGGGGTTGAGCTTTTATGGGGGGTATTTATTTTATGAGAAAGGAGGCAGCTTATTTTATGTACCTTTGGTTATTATAGGTATAGCTATAGTTTTTAAAATCACCACAAAAGTAATCAAAAGTATATTTTTTCCTTATAAAGAAAGGAGAATTTCTTTTTGTTCGCGTTTAGGTGGAGCTTTTATAGGAGGATTAAAGGGAGTTTGTTTTGTTTTTTTATTATTAATTATTATACATTTTTTCTCTCACACACTTTTAAGTAACAATGATTATCTAAGAAATTATTTAGGAGGGTCTTTTTTCTATTCTTTTTTAAAAAATAATAATTTATTAGGGATAAGTATTATTGGAGGGGAAAAAG
>Ga0180301_10002915_pt1 | contig 13413 bp, 9 predicted proteins | sample GuaBasSediGuay16_FD_121797 | JGI IMG/M metagenome (GOLD analysis project Ga0180301, IMG submission 121797) | Subseafloor sediment microbial communities from Guaymas Basin, Gulf of California, Mexico - Guay16, Core 4569-2, 12-15 cm | ecosystem: Environmental > Aquatic > Marine > Hydrothermal...
GTTCGCATTACTCTTTGATGACCTCCACTGGGCAAGTGAATCAACCATTGAACTCCTCTATTACCTCATAAAAACCATTCAGGGTATCCCCATCTTCGGTACTTACAGAATTGAAGAAATAGCCCAGACACCCCTTGAGGAAACAATCAGAATACTGGGAAGGGAAAGGCTGTACAAACTGCTTATGCTTGACCCTCTTGAAAAGATATATGCAAAGGAGATGATTGAGGTAATTTTACAGGGTGTGGCGAGCAACGAACTTGTTGAGTATGTTTACAGGGAGAGTGGTGGTAATCCCTTTTTTATTGAGGAAATTTTAAAAGAACTTCATAAGACCCAGACTCTCCATAAAACAGGTGATGCATGGTTTATAAGCAAAAGGCCATCTATTCCCATACCAAAGTCAATTGAGGACACGGTTCTTTATAAACTTCAACTCCTAAATGATGAAAAGAGACGGGTTGTTGAGATTGCCGCATGTATTGGAAGGGATTTTGACTTTTCTCTTCTCCTCCAGATTTCTGGTTATAATGAAGGTGAATTGTATGATATACTTGATGAACTTGTTTCATTGGGTCTTTTGAAACAGATAACACCGAATCTCCGTTATTACTTTACTGAGGATGTATTCAGACAGGTTGTTTACACCACCATTCCCAGAGGCAAAAGGATGAAGTTACATCTGGACATTGCAAATGTAATAGAGAATCATTTCAGGGATATTCCATACTGGCATGAGCAACTGGCCTTCCATTACTTTATGGGAGGAGAAAAGAAAAAACTCCTTGACTTTGCAATACAGGCAGGAATGAAGGCAAAGGATGTTTATGCACATGATGAAGCACTGAAATTCTTTTCATGGGCACTCCAGGGTGAAGTTCCCAGAGAAAGAAGGGTGGAAGTCCTCCTTATGATGGGAGAGGTGAGTGTGTTGAAGGGTGATTACAGGAACGCTATCTCCTTCCTTGAAGAGGCCGTTTCACTGGCATCTGGCACATTAAAGGGAGAATGTTATCAAAAACTTGGCTGGGCATTTGCACAGATGGGCGATTACTCCAATGCCCTGAAGGTTTTAAGAAAAGGGAGAAAACTATTCACTGATAAGAACAAAAAACTTATCACGGACATTGAGATTGCATGGGCATACAGAGGCCTTGGTAAAATGGAATCAGCACACAGGAAGATAACCAGTGTTATGGAAAAACTTGACAAGGAAAAATTCGGGCATGAATACTCAAAGGCACTCACAATCCATGCTGTACTTCATGCAGACGAAAAAGACTATAAAGGTGCTATGAAGTATTACCACGAGGCCATGGAACTGAAGCAAAAACTGAATGACAGAATAGGAATAGCCCACATATATCTTGATGCAGGGGTTATCTATGCAGAACAGAACGATTATGAAATGGCGGAAAATTACTATTCCAAGGCACTTGAGATATACATAGAAACAGGGTATAAGAGTGGAGAGGCATCAGTGCTCAACAACCTTGGCTCTCTCTACTTAAGGATGAACCTTATACACAAGGCAGAAGAACACTTCAGGAAAGCCCTGAGAATAGCAGAATGGGTTGGTGATATATCCAACAAACTCCTTCTTCTCAGAAATCTTGGGTTTATCATGTTTATTAATGATTTCATAGAAGAGGCAACGAATTTCTATGAGCAGGCGCTAACAATTGCTCGTGAGAATAACAACAATGAGTGGATTATCAGACTCCTTAGCAGCCTCATTGTCGTATATATAGATGCTTTGCATAACTTTGATGAGGCTGAAAAACTGATAAATGAAGCAAAATCCATGTTCCCACAGATTGAGGACAAAACACTTAAATCCTGGATACACTCGCTTGAAGTAGAACTTATACTAAAAAAAGCAGAGGAAGAACCTGATTTAACAGCCATTGAAAAGGCAATATACATTATAAAGGACAAGGTGATGCCTGAGGCCCAGAAGTCAAAACATAAATATTCACTCTGGGATGCCTATGCAAAACTTGCAAGGTGTTATGCATTCAAGAAATGGGACAAGTGGGGTGAGAGATACATAAAACGCTACCTCAAGGAAGCGGAGAAGGATGTTGACAGAAGTGTTACTGCTGATGCATGCTTCAATGCAGGTGAGTTTTACAGAATTTTAGGTGATAAGAAAAGGGCAAGGGATTACTACAAAAAGGCACAGGAGATTTACAAGGAATTTAATTTTGCACGGCCTATAAGGGTGGTGAAAGAGAAACTCAAGCTCCTATCAACAAAGAAAAAGAAAAGGTAATCTTACTCTTTGCCCAGGTCCCTGTAAATTATTCTTATATCCTCAAAGTCACTGGAAAGTTTCTCATATACTGCATCTGCAATAACAATTGACCTGTGTTTCCCACCCGTGCACCCAAAGGCAACTGTTAGATAAACCTTCCCTTCATTTTTGTAAAATGGTATAAGGTATCTTAAATAAGATATTGTTCTTCTCAGAAATCCTGCTGTTTCTTTTTTCTGGAGGACAAAATCCCTCACTGCCTTATCCCTTCCTGTGAGCGGCCTCAACTTTTCAACAAAGTGAGGGTTCGGTAAGAAGCGAACATCAAACACAAGGTCAGCATTTTCAGGCAATCCATACTTAAATCCAAATGCTATTATATTCAAATAAAAAAGCCGTCCTCCTCCAAAGATATTGGAAACGAGTTCCCTTAACTCGTGAACGGAAAGGTGGGTGGTATCCACAGTCCTTGTAGATAGAGGAGCAATGACCTTAAGCCTCTCTCTCTCCCTGTCAATTCCTGTCTCAATATCACCGAGGGGATGCCTTCTCCTTGTTTCTGAATATCTCCTCTTTATAACCTCATCCCTTGCTTCAAGGAAAAGAATTTCTGTTCTTATACCCTGCTTTTTCAACTCCCTGAACACATCCCTGAAAACATCAAGAAATTCCCCCTCCCTTACATCAACAACAATGGCAATATTCTCTGGTGTTATGTTCGTCCCCTTGAGAACCTCAACAAACTCAAGAATCAAAGGAACAGGCAGGTTGTCTATGCAATAGAATCCAAGGTCCTCAAGTGCCCTTAAGGCCGTGGTTTTCCCTGCACCTGAGAGCCCTGTAATAAAGACTATTCTCATTCCTGATCTTCCTCAAGCCTTGTTATTTTTTTTGCCTGTTTCTTCATCAGTTTTATGAGTTCAGAGTTCAATATCTTTGCAGTATCAATACCCATCTCCTTCAAAATGTGATTCATTGCAACAAGTTCACAGAGCGTGGCAATATTCTTCCCAGGAACAAGGGGGATTTCAACAAGTGGAAGATCAATACCAAGTATGTTTGTCAAACGGGTTTCAAGCCCCGTCCTTGTATAATCAACCTCTGCATTCCATTCGCGTAGATTAACAATTACCTCCACCCTCTTGTGTAGCCTTAATGCCCTGATACCGTACAGGAATCCTATATTCACAATCCCTATTCCTCTGATCTCCATATGATGCTTGAATATCTCCGATGGCTCAATCCCCTCACCAATCAGGATATTTCCCCTCCTCTTCACCCTCACCACATCATCTGCAACAAGTCTGTGCCCCCTTGCAACAAGGTCAAGGGCTGTTTCACTTTTACCAATACCACTCACACCTGTAAAGAGGAGCCCTATTCCATAGACATCAACAAGTGTTCCGTGAATAATCTCTTCAGGTGCAAGTTTATCTTCAAGATAAAAATGCAGTGTTTTCTGGATGTTATGTGTATTACCTGGTGCAGTAAACAGGGGTATGTCAAGTCTATTACACTCCTTCTTTAAGTAATCAAAGGGTTGGTACCCCTTTGTTATAATTATGCAGGGAATGGAGAAGGAGAGAAGCCTGTCAATGGCTTTCTCCCTCTCCTTCTTTTTAAGTTTCTTCAGATAGTTCATCTCCCTGTTTCCCAGAACCTGCAGTGAATACGCAGGAAAATGCTCTGTGTACCCGGTTAGAACAAATGCAGGCCTATTTATATAGGAACTCCTCACCTCCCTGTCCAGACCATTGAAACCTGCTACCATTTTAAGGTCAATCAGTTCCTGATTATCCTCATAAACGTCTTTGACCTTTATGGACTTACTATTTCCCATTATGTTCCCTGATTCTGTCATCAAGTTTTACAAGCTGGGATTTCAATTTTTTATATGCCTGGTCAAAGGCCGTGTATGGGTCATGGTTCGTGGCCTTTGCTGTTATTATATTCTTTTTGGTTTTCAAAACTATCTCAGCCTTACGCATGTTACCATCCAGGTCAAGTATTACCTCAACATGTTGAATAAGGCTGTTGAACCTGTCAAGTTTTTCCATGTGCTTCTCAATTCTGCTTCTCAATGTTTCAGTGGGCTGAAAATGCCTTGTTGTTAAGGTAAATTCCATAACTCCTCCTTTTTTAAGATAGTTGGTTTTTTGAAAAGGTCCAGGGTTTCAGGATGGTCCCTGTTGTAATGAAGACCTCTTGACTCCTTCCTCTGGTAGGCTGAATGCGTAATAAGATACCCAAGGATTGCCATGTTCCTTGCCTCAAGGGACCTCCTGCTAACGCCACCTGAATCAATTACCTCCTGTATATCCTCCAGAATGATGGGGAACCTCTTCAAGGCCTTCTCAAGTCTTGCATCACTCCTGACTATTCCAACATAATCCCACATTGTGTGCTTTATCTCCTTTACAAGATGTGCAACAACAACCTCCTCTCCATCTGGACAGCACTTATCAACCCTGTATTCAGGTATATTTTCCGGTTCAGCAGGTTTAAAATCTTCAAGGGAAGCCCTTGCCGCCCTGCTGGAAAAAACGAGTGCCTCAAGCAATGAATTACTGGCCAGCCTGTTTGCACCATGAACGCCTGTATAGGCAACCTCTCCTGCTGCATATAACCCATCAAGTTCAGTCTTTCCCCATAAATCAGTTGCTACTCCACCACAGAGATAATGTGCTGCTGGTACTACTGGAATGGGTTCGCGGGTTATATCAATATTCTCCTCAAGACACATTCTGTATATATTGGGAAACTTTTCTTTTATTTTTTCAGCAGATATGTGCCTTATATCCAGGAACACATACTCATCACCTGTTTCTTTCAACACCCTATCAATCGCCCTTGCAACCACATCCCTTGGTGCAAGTTCCTTATCTGGATGAATCTCTTCCATAAACCTTCTTCCCCTCTTATCAATCAGTATCCCTCCCTCTCCCCTCACTGCCTCTGATATAAGGAGATTTCTCTCCCTTGGCTTTCTTGAATACAATGTGGTGGGATGAAACTGTACGAATTCAAGATTACCAACACTGCATCCAGCATTGAACCCGATGGCAATCCCATCACCTGTTGCAATAGGAGGGTTTGTTGTGTGAAGATATACCTGGCCACCTCCACCTGCAGCCAGCATAACAACACCTGCAGAGATGATAATCATCTCATTGGTCTGTTCATCTATAGCATATACTCCCACACACCTTCCATCATCAACAGCAAGGTCTATTACAAAAAAGTTTTCAAATATCCTGATGTTGGATTGTTCCCTTACCCTTGCAAGGAGTGCCCTCTCAATCTCCCTCCCTGTTAAATCCTGTGCATGTAGAATTCTTCTGTGGGAGTGCCCTCCCTCCTGCCAGAGGTCAAGAACCTCTTTCCCATCAACCTTTCTTGTGGAGAATTTCACACCAATATCCATAAGTTCCTTGACCAGTTTTGGACCTTCTTCCACCATAACTTTAACAGCCTCATGGTTTGATATCCCAGCACCCGCCTTAACAGTATCCTCAATATGAGATTCAAAGGAGTCATCGGGCCCAAAAACCGCTGCTATTCCTCCCTGAGCATAGTTTGTATTTGCATCAGTTTTATATTTCTTGGTAAGAACAATAACTTCTCCCTTTTCAGCCACCCTCAGTGCAAAGTTCAATCCAGCAAGTCCACTACCTATAACTGCAAAGTCTGTTTTTATTCTCTGACGCGCCATATCTCAGCCCCCAGCCTTTTCAATTTCTCCTCAACCTTCTCGTATCCTCTATCAATGTGATAAACCCTTGAAACCTCTGTTTTTCCCGTGGCAACAAGTCCCGCAATCACAAGTGCTGCAGATGCCCTCAGGTCAGACGCCATGACAGGTGCTCCACTGAGAGAGGGTTTACCCCTCACAACCACATTCTGTCCATCAATTGTGAGGTCAGCACCCATTCTCATAAGTTCGGGAACGTGCATGAATCTATTTTCAAATATGGTTTCAGTTATCACGCTCACTCCATCTGCAATACAGAGAAGAGCCATGAACTGTGCCTGCATATCCGTTGGGAAACCGGGATAGGGTGATACCCTTATGTCTGTTGAACGTATCCTGCCCTGTCCTTTAACCCTGATTTCCCTTCCTCTCCTCTCTATAACTGCCCCTGTCTCCTCAAGTTTTTTCAGCACTGCATCAAGGTGTTCAGGGATTACATTCCTGAGCACAATATCACCATTTGTTATTACGCCAGAAACCGCATATGTTCCTGCCTCTATCCTGTCTGGTATGATTGTGTATTCAACAGGGTTTAACTTCTTCACACCTGTGATCTCAATCCTCCTCGTACCTGCACCATTGATTTCAGCACCCATTGTCCTGAGGAAATTGGCAACATCCACAACCTCAGGCTCCATTGCAGCACCATCAATAATCGTTTTACCACTGCATCTCACTGCTGCCATCATTGTGTTGATGGTGGCGCCAACACTGGGACCCTTAACCCCTTCAAGGAAAATCTCATTACCAATCACCCTTTCAGCCTCTGCCTCTATGTATCCATGAATAAGGTTCACCTTAACAGAGAGTTCTCTTAAACCCTTTATGTGCAGGTCAACAGGCCTTGCCCCGATTGCACAACCACCTGGTAATGAAACCCTTGCCCTGCCAAGCCTTGAAACAAGAGGGCCAAGTACATAATAACTTGCCCTCATCTTCTTCACCAGTTCATAAGGTGCCTCGTACCCAACAGCCCCCCTTGTATCTATTATGGCAGTATGGTCTTCTATTTTTACCTTTGCCCCCAGTGTTTCAAGCACCTCTGACATTGTGAATACATCCCTTACAAGGGGAATATTGTGTATAATAAACTCGCCCTCCACAAGAAGGGTTCCTGCCATTATTGGAAGAGCTGCATTTTTGGCACCATTAATCTCAACAATTCCCTTTAATCTCTTTCCACCGTATATCACTAACTTGTCCATCTTCTCAATGCCTTTTTCAGTTTATTCCATGGAAGGGTGTTCAGCACATCCTCTTTTTTCAGCCATGCCCTCCTGGCAACACAAACACCCAATCTCATATCTCTCATCATCCCTATGTTGTGAGCATCTGTATTAATTATCAGTTTTACCCCCATCTGCTTTGCCATCCTTGAATTTGTATCATCCAGGTCAAGCCTGTCATAGTATGCATTAATCTCAAGTGCAACCCCTGTCTCTGCCGCCTTCTCCATAACCTTCTCAATATCAACATTGTATCCAGTTCTTCCAGACAGGAGCCTTCCCGTTGGGTGGGCAATTATGTCAACATTGGGGTTATCCATTGCATCAAGCATCCTCTCTGTGACATTTTTTTTAAACCCCTGATGCACTGCTGCTATTACAAAATCCATCTTTTCAAGCACTTCATCAGGGTAATCAAGACTCCCGTCCTGGAGTATGTCAACCTCTGTTCCCATAAGTATGGTAATACCTGATATTTTTTTGTTCAGGGTTTCTATCTCCTCCATCTTTTTGTAAAGGTCTTCAATCTCCATACCACCAGCATACTTCACACTCCTTGAATGGTCAGCAATGCCGACATATTCATAACCAAGGGACTTCCCGAATTTTGCGATTTTCTCAATGGTATCTGCCCCATCAGAATACTTTGAATGGATGTGGAGGTCTCCTTTTATATCCTCAAGTTTAAGAATCTCAGGAAGTTTACCCTCCATCGCAAGTTCAACCTCCCCCCTATCCTCCCTCATCTCAGGCGGTATCCAGACCAGCCCGATTGCCCTGTAAACTTCTTCCTCTGTTCTACCTGCAATGTATTTTTCACCCTTAAAAACACCATATTCACTGATTTTAAGCCCCTTATCCTTTGCAATCCCTCTGAGTTTTATGTTGTGTGCCTTTGAACCTGTGAAGTACTGGAGTGCTGCCCCAAAGGATTCTGAGGGTAAAACCCTCAGGTCCATCTGGATGCCAAGATTTCTCTCAATAACGGAGGCCTTTGTTTCTCCAGAGGCAATAACCCTTGAAACCATCGGCATTCCTGTGAATGTTGTTATAACCTTTTCCCGATCCTCTGCGATTGTAAGAAAATCAAGGTCACCAACGGTTTCTTTGCACCGCCTGTAAGAGCCAGCAGGAATAACCTTCTCCACCCCCTTGATACTGGAGAGTATAGAAACCACCTCCTCAACAACTGGTGTCACAAGCCCCATGGGAAACCGCCTCTCTCCACCACCCTTCCCCTCAACCATTTCTATCCCAACCCTGATGTTCTCAACCTTTTTAGCCCCCATACCAGGGAGTTTGGCCAGTGAACCATCCTCAATCACCCTTTTAAGGTCTTCAAGATTCTCCACACCAAGTTTTTCATGGGCAAGTTTTATTGTTTTGGGTCCAAGATTGGGAATATCAAGGAGTTCAAGAAGACCCTGAGGGATACCTTCCAGTGCCTCCCTGTACTTCTTCATCTCTCCTGTTTTCAGGTATTCAGAAATCTTTTTTGCAATTCCTTCACCTATGCCAGGGATATCCCTCAATCTTCCCTCTCTGTAAACCTTCTCAATATCCTCGGGGAAATCCTTCAGAATTCTTGAGACCTTTCTGTAGGCAATCACCTTGAACTGATTCTCACCCTTTATCTCAAGGGCATCTGCAATTTTTTCAAACATCCTGGCGAGTTCAAAGTTCTTCATTTAACAGTTATACCAATGTTGTGAGCAAGTCCCATATCACCCATAAACAGAATGGTGTATGAGAACCTGAAAATACCTTTGTTGAATCCCAATCCAAAGTTTAGACCTGTAAGAAAGTCAAATGACTGATAGGATGCCGCCTCTCTGAACTTTGAATTATAACCGCCAGTAAACAGAAACCTATCGGAGACCGTGAAACCAGCACCAATAGATATATTAAAGGGATATGCAAGGTCAAAACTGAAAAAGTTGTCTTCACCCATGTAAGCACCACCAAACCTTACCTCATAATCAAGTGGATATTTATAATCAACAAGTGGCCTGAAAATGTATCCAATGTTTCTTCCAAGGATTCCAATTGTAAGATTCTCCCTGTATCTGTATTGTACACCAAGATTGATACCCGCACCATAGGACCTGTAACCAAGTACCCTCTCATATGGTACAAAAAGGGTAAAACCATAAGAAAGTTTTCCCTTTGTTCCTGCAAGTGAAACACCGGGAACAAGATAGACATCCATAAAAACACCAAGGGATTCACCATTCTCATCCATCTGCACCATGTTTCCAGAAAAGAATGAAGATAGAACAAAACCTACCCTGTATTCAGAAAATCTGGTTATATAGCCAACCCCTGCATAATTCAAACCTGAATAATTCATATATGTTGAGAGAAACCCTCTTCCTTCAATACCTGCAGGATTCCAGAACACCTGATAATCACCTGTAAGGCCAGTGGATGCACAACCAACACCATTCACATAGGGGGAAGGGCTCATTGAGAGAAAGGCAAAAGAAACAAGGGTTAAGAGCATATAACCTCCTATTCAACCGTTACACTTTTTGCAAGATTCCTTGGTTTATCAACATCTCTACCATTGAGTGCTGCAATGTGATATGCAAGTAACTGGAGGGGCACAACATTCACAATGGGGGAAAGGTATTCAGGTACTTCTGGTACCTCAATCGTATAATCTGACACTGCCTTTGCCCTTTCGTCCCCCTCTGTTACAACACTTATCACCACCCCCCCTCTGGATTTTACCTCTTCAAGGTTGTTCAGCATCTTTTCATACACAGAGGACCTGGTTGCAATTGCCACAACGGGCATATTCTCATCCACAAGTGCAAGTGGTCCATGTTTCAATTCACCAGCAGGATAACCAGTTGCATGGATGTAGGAAATCTCCTTTAATTTGAGTGCACCCTCAAGTGCAGTGGGATAGTTTATTCCCCTTCCAAGGAAAATGAAGTGTTTTTTATCCTTAAACCTCTCTGCAATTCCTCTTATCACATCATCCCTCTTGAGTATTCTCTCTAATGCATCAGGAAGCCCCTTAAGTTCTGAAAGCCTCTTCAGCATCTCTTCCTTTTGAATGGTCCACTTCAACCTTGCAAGATAAAGGGTAAACATATAAACATTAAAAACCTGTGCAGTGAATGCCTTTGTGGAAGCAACCCCTATCTCTGGTCCTGCATTTATGTAAATAACACCGTCAGACTCCCTGGCAATGGTGCTTCCCAGGACATTTACAATGGATAGAATTTTTAGAAACTTTGCCTTTGCCTCCCTTATGCCTGCAAGGGTATCTGCTGTTTCACCAGACTGGCTTATGGCAATCACAAGGGTCTCACCATTCACAACAGGATTTCTGTATCTGAACTCAGAGGATATATCCACCTCTGTATGAACCCTTGCAATATCCTCCAGAAGATACTTACCTATGTATCCAGCATGCCATGATGTTCCACATGCCTGAATGATTATCCTGTTCACGCGGGCAAGTTCATCAGGTGTAAAATTAAACTCCTCACCCAGGTCTATCTTTTTATTTCTTATCCTTAAAGATATGTTCCTCCTTATGACCTCTGGCTGCTCATAAATCTCTTTGAGCATGTAATGGGGGAATTCCCCTTTGTTCATATCATCGGGTTTCCATGGAACTTCCTGCACCTGTTTTTCAATCCTTTTACCATTCTTTGTGTAAAATTCAACCCCCTTCTTTTTTAGAACAGCCATTTCATCATCCTCAAGTATCACAACCTCCTTTGTATGCCCTATTACAGCAGGAATATCAGAGGCAAGGAGGTTCTCATTCCTTCCAAGTCCAATAATCAGAGGACTCCCCTTTCTATACGCCACAATCCTGTCAGGCTGGTCTTCTGATATAACGGCGATTGCAAAGGAGCCTTTAAGTTTCTCTACGGCCCTCAAAACAGCCTCTTTGAGGTCTCCTCTGAATTCTTCTTCAATAAGGTGGGCAATGACCTCTGTATCTGTTGTGGACTTGAAGATATGTCTTTTCTTTGTAAGTTCCTCTTTCAGTGTATAATAGTTCTCAATAATACCATTATGAACAACTGCTATTTTGCCATTGCAATCGGTCTGGGGATGAGCATTCTGGTCTGAAGGTTCACCATGGGTTGCCCATCTTGTGTGCCCGATACCAAGACTTCCACCAACTGGTTCCTTTTGGAGGAGTTCCTGAAGTTGCATCAGTTTCCCAAAACTCTTCCTTACCTTCAAATCACCATCATCTATAACTGCAATGCCACTTGAATCATAACCCCTGTATTCAAGTTTCCATAGCCCTGACATCAATACACTGCTCACATCCTTATCACCTATGTATCCCACAATTCCACACATTTATCTTCCTCCAGCATATTTATTTACAATATCCTCCACCCATTCCCTATCCTCACCCTCTGCAATAAACCTGATAATTGGCTCGGTTCCGCTCTTCCTTATATGTAGCCACCCTTCTTCAAAGAAAATCTTTATACCATCGTTATAATCCACCCCATCCTTTTTCTTGAATGTATCAAGTAAATCCTGATAAAATTTCTCCCGTTCTTCAAGGGAATCAAATCTTTTAACCTCCTTCATTATATATAGACTTGGATAGGCATTCACCAGTTCCGAGACCTTCTTTTTTTCATGAGCAAGTAGTGAAAGGATTAGAGCCATGCCAACCATTGCATCCCTTGTATAGTGCACATCAGGGAGTATTACTCCCCCATTTCCCTCTCCCCCAATTATTGCCTCAACTTCCTTCATCCTCTGAACAACATTTGCCTCTCCAACTTTTGCCCTGAAGACCTTTGTGTTGTGTTTTTTGGCTACAAAATCAACCATTGAAGTCGTGGAATAATTGACAACACCAACACCCCTCACCCTGGAGAACCAGTAATCCATTGCCATTGTGATTGTGTATTCCTCTCCTATTGCCACCCCTTCTTCGGATACAACACTCAGCCTATCCCCATCTGCATCTGTTGCAAAACCCACATCTGCACCAGTATCCCTCACCATGTGTTCAAGTGCGCTCAAGTTTTCAGGCCTTGGTTCTGGATTTCTTCTGAAGTCCCCTGTTGCTTCACAGAAAACCTCCACCACATCACATCCAAGGGAACGGAGGAAATCAGGATATGCAGAGAATGCAGCACCATTCACGCAATCCAGAGCAACCCTCAACCCACTTCTTCTAATTTCATCAACAAGAATGTTCTCAACATCCAGCACTCCACTGATATGTCTTTCAACACCTTTATTATCCTCAATAACATCCTTTATATTCTTCCAGTCAACCCGTCCTATTTCACCATCCATAATTTCTTCAAGTTTCCTGCCTTCATCCCCTGAAAGGAATATGCCTTCTTTGTTCACAAGTTTCAAGGCATTCCATTCAGCAGGGTTATGGCTTGCAGTGATGACCATTCCTCCATCTGCACCAAGAGATTTCACATTGTAAAGCACTGTGGGGGTTGGAACTATACCAAGGTCAACCACTTCACAACCTACGGAGAGAAGGCCTGCAACCGCTGCATCCCTGAGCATCTCTCCACTCCTCCTGGAATCCCTTCCTATTACCACCCTTCCCCTACCAGAAAAAATACCAAAGGCTGCAGAGTATCTTGTTACATATTCTGGCGTGAATTCTGTTCCCACAATTCCTCTTATCCCGGAGACTGACTTTATTATCATACCTTCACCCTTCTCCTTTCCATCATGTTCTCAATGGCATATTTCAGTTCCTCAAGCCCCTCCTCTGTTTTTGCTGAGATGAAAACACCATCAGGGAATCTCTCCTTCAAACCGGATATCAAAACAGGGTCATACACCATGTCTACTTTATTAAAAACAAAGAGATTTTCACGGTCTATTATACCAAGCATCTCCATTATCTTTGTTGTCTCCTCCATCTGGACATCCATCCTCTCTGATGATGCATCAATCACAACCAGTCTCAGGTCCGCATACACTGCCTCCTCAAGGGTGGCCCTGAAAGAGGCAATCAACTGGTGGGGAATATTCCTGATGAACCCAACAGTGTCAGTCAATAGAAATTTCTTACCTGACGGTGTAACACCTGTCCTGGTTAATGGGTCAAGTGTGACAAAAACCCTGTTATCAACATCTCCATGCGCATGTGTCAATGCATTTAGCAAAGTGGTTTTACCAACATTTGTGTACCCAACAAGGGCAAC
>Ga0180301_10002916_pt1 | contig 13409 bp, 15 predicted proteins | sample GuaBasSediGuay16_FD_121797 | JGI IMG/M metagenome (GOLD analysis project Ga0180301, IMG submission 121797) | Subseafloor sediment microbial communities from Guaymas Basin, Gulf of California, Mexico - Guay16, Core 4569-2, 12-15 cm | ecosystem: Environmental > Aquatic > Marine > Hydrothermal...
CATGATCTTCATTCATGAGGCCTTACGAGACATATTGTATAATCTGATATCTAATTCTAGAATCGATCTTGAGGAGTACGTTATATGTAAATATCGGACAGGATATGATCTTGGTTTAAAGGGTAAGGACTATGCACTAATTAGAGGCCCTGAAATATTGTTAACATGTAATGTATCGGGCTACTATGGTCAAGCATTTACTGTAGCTCCAAGAACCTATAGGGGAAAATTACTAGATGTTCTTGAAATGGATCTTTCGACCATATATAATAGAGGCATATTCTATGCTGTTCTTAATGCATTATTAAGGAGAATAGGTATAATCAATAGATCATGTCACTGCACCAGTAATAAGGCGGAACTATGTGGTAAAGTATTGGTAAACTATATTGTTGAAAAATATGGCCTTGGTACTAGGATTCTACATATAGGCTATCATCCAAGCCATGTACATGAACTTCATAATGTATTTAGAGATAATATACTAGTAACTGATCTTAGGGATGACATTATATGGGAAACTAAAAATGGTAGAACAATATATGATGGAACAGATAATGACGTTTATATAAGAAATGTAGATATAGTATTGGTTACAGGCAGTTCAATAATTAATGATACTTTTTGGAATATAGTATCTAGCTCAATTATAGGTGGCACCGAAGTAATTATGTATGGTATAACAGGACTTGGTGCATCAAAATTAATTCAAAAATTGATTCCTGTAAAGATAGAAAATTTCTGTCCTTTTTCTAAATAAATTGTTTATTTAGAGTTAAGAGGTAATTTTTTAAATCCTACTTATAATATATTTAACAAAAATTGTTCGGTGCGTTCGGAAAAAACCGTATAGTCAGAATAGGGTGATATAATTGATAAGCACAAGCTATGGTATAATAAGGTTTCTCATGCTCACGGGATTGCCTATGGCGGCAGCATCTATATTAGCTACACTACTTATCGAAAGCCGTCCCATGGATCTTAATGAACTCAGTCATTTAACAGGATATGCTAAGAGCCATTTATCAGCTATGACAAGGTTATTGGAGGAAAGAAGACTTATTGAGAGAATAAGGCTCCGTGGTAAAAAAGTATTATTTAAGGCTAAAAAAGAGGCTATTGTATCCCTTCTTCGTAATCATATTGATGAGCTTAGAAAAGCGTTGCGCAGTGCTTCATCAGAACTTAGAATACATATGGATTCGATCAGTGAAATCGAGCATAGATTATCTGAATTATTAAAGACTCTTGAGGGTGAAGACTATGGTTTGGATTGAAGAGAATGTTTTCCCTATTGTTCTTGTCTATGGAGTTAATGGAGAGAGGGTTGCCTCTGAGGCTTTGGCCAAGATGTATTCTAATGAATTACGTGGTATTAGGAAGTTTGTTATTCATGTAGTTTCTCCTATTGGTAATATATACTATTTAGAGCCTTTAAGGGATCTTATTAGAAACAATGTTTCCTACACTATTATTGTTAGGTATCATGGAGACCTGCCTCAGGATCTTGAAAAATTAGTTAATGAATTAGGCAATAATGCTCTATATATTATAGATCAGGATATGCCTGAATATAGGTCTATTCTTGAGAAGTACGGTATAGAGCCTATTACTATTGGGGGAGGTGGTGGATAATGAAAGGATTTGATATAGTTATAACTACTGATCGTACTATGATGTCTAATCATCATGGTAAGGAATTTCTAGGCTTTATGGCAACTGGTCCTGCAATAGGTATTCCAGAAAAACTATGGATGTGGATAGCTGCTCCAAAGATTAAAACAGATAGTCTTGGCAGACCTAAAGAAGCGTCATATGGATTAAGGAAAGTCGAGGCTAAATTAATTGATGCCGGATTTAATGCTGCTATAATCGATCCTGATTATTTACATAAGCATCTAGATACGATGAAAGTACTAATGATCGGCCATCACGACTTCTTCGCATATGGTCCGCCAAGTAATGAGTGGTGGATGATTACGGGTAGAGAGCCAGTTAATCGTGTATACTTTAGAAAGCTTATGGAAAGCCCGGCTGTAAGGAAGGCTAAAGAAAAGGGTGTTAAGATAATTGTTGGCGGTCCGGCTGCTTGGCAATGGCTTTGGGAGCTTGATCTTTGGAGAAAATGGGGTGTAGATACGGTTGTTGATGGTGAAGCTGAGAAAATAATAGTTGATCTTGTTGATAAAGCTTTGAATAATGAGCCTTTACCCCACTATATCTATGTCGGGCCTAGCGATTCCCCTAGTATAGATGAGATACCAATTATTAAGGGAGCAAGTGTCAATGGCCTTGTAGAGATTATGAGGGGATGTCCTAGGGGCTGTAAATTCTGTAGCGTTACACTTAGACCCTTGAGATATATTCCATTAGAAATTATTGAAAGGGAGATTAGAGTTAATTTGGAACACGGCGTTAAAGCAGCCATACTACATAGCGAGGATGTTTTATTATATGGAGCTGATGGTATAAAGCCAAGGCCTGATCCATTGATAAAGCTTCATGAAATGGTTCGAAAACTTGTACCCGGGCCACTCGCATGGAGCCATTCAAGTCTCGCGGCTATAAAATATGCTGAAGAAGAACATAAGTTAGTTTCAAAATTAATGAACGACATTATACTGACAAAACAGAGTTTCATGGGTGTTGAAGTAGGTATTGAGACGCTTAGTCCGCGGCTAGCAAAGATTATTATGCCGGGTAAATCGGCTCCATATTCTCCGGAAGTATGGCCTGACGTAGTTGAAGATGCCTTTAGGATAATGCATGAAAATTACATTATACCTGCAGCTACAATAATACTTGGTTTACCGGAGGAAACACCTGAAGACGTGGCATTTATGGCTGAAAACCTTGACAGGCTCAGGCCTTATCGTAGCATTATAGTACCTATGTTCTTTGTGCCAATGGGTGTACTTAAGAATAGAGACTGGTTTAGAAAAAGCCTAGTACAACCAGAACATATAGAGGTTATGAAGAAATGCCTGTTCCATACACTTTATTGGGCAAATGATATAATGAATAAGTTCTATCTCAAAGAACCCTATCTAGCACCTGTAAGATTAGGGATAAAGCTCTTCATAAAATACGTTAAATGGAAAGTAAATAAAATATTACCGGAACTCGAGGCAAGATTAAGAAAATAAATAATATTATTTTACAACAGTTTATCTCTAATTAGGGAAAAGCTAATTCTTAACGATTTGCTTATTAAATAATCTTAATTAAAAACTCGTATCAATATCATACATCCCTATAGCATTCCTTTCAAAGAAGTCTTTTCCTATTCTATATGGAGACTTTTATTGAATGATTGATTCAGTATAATTATTAGATCTTACAACCAGAATACCTTGTTAATGAAATAATAACATAGGATCTATTATATTAACCATGTATGAATTCGGGCATCTAGCTCCATAAATTTAAATATGAGCTTCCATGTATATACCTTGAATTGATCATTACTTATGTTTATCTATAAGTGTTAATATAGTTATTATTAGAGGATACTTTGGTATACTTTAGGTGTAATTGTTATGAAATTTTATAAAATTGTTTGGATAACGTCTATTATTCTTACCATACTTATAGTTTTGTACATCATATCAATTTCTTTAGTGCCTGAGCGAAGGGCTACTAGTAATGAGATTATTGTTGAAAGTCATGAGGTTTTCCTGCCTTTTCCAAGATTAATCACCAATATGAGTGTTGAAGAATCGATTCTCTATCGTAGAAGCCTCCGTGATTATACTAGTGAACCAATAACTTTAATGGAGCTTTCAATGATTCTTTGGGCTGCACAGGGCATAACTAATACACAATATGGATTTCGTGCATCGCCTAGTGCTGGAGCGACTTACCCCTTGGAATTATATGTCGTAATTGGTGAAGAAAAAGTCCTAATTGATAAGAACGGATTCCTAGATGCTGGAATATATAAGTACGATGTCTATAAACATAGCCTAGTACTAGTAAAATCTGGTGATTATAGGGAACAATTAAGTGATGCAGCTCTAGGACAAGAATGGGTTAAGAATGCTGCTGTAGATATTGTTATCTGCGCAGTATATGAGAGAACTGCTTCTAGATATGGTGATCGAGGTATTAGATATGTTCACATAGAGGTAGGTCATGTAGGCCAAAACATATACTTAATGGCTACTGCTTTAAACCTAGGTACTGTTGCTGTTGGAGCTTTTTATGATGAAAGGGTATCAGAGATCATTGATGTAGCCGAGAATGAGCATCCTTTATACATAATGCCTATAGGTAGGCCTATACAACTCTATAGGATAAGTTTTGGGGAAATAGAGGAATTCTATAAAGGCAATAGGTGAAAATACGTGAAAAGGTATCTTAAGTACATACTCCTTATTCTAGAAGCTTCTTCTATACCTTTACTACTACTTATTACAATATTGATCTTGAGTGGCTATGGAATTCTTTATCCTAGCCAAATAAAGTTGTTAACGGGAGAATTGATGACGGAGAAACTTGCTTATAGAATACATACAGATGGAGTTATAAGATTGCTGACATTAATACTAGCGTTTATACATGGTTATACTGGATTATTAATCCTTATTGAAAAATATGTCAGAACTAGGTTATTGAAGAACGTACTAATACTTATTACTACCATCATCATGGTATATTTCTATTCGCTAATGATTATATTGGATATTTTAAAATAACCAATTAGGGTCAAGTAATCCGCATAAGGCTATAATATTGGAATTATTATTCTCGTATCATCCTGCATGCTTCCATATAATTTATATTTTAAACCATGACTTAATTATATATGTGTATTATAGGGGTGAAGTTGTATGGCAGGCTATAGCATTATAGTTGATCGTAGGCTCTGTAAGGGATGCGGTATATGTGTTGAAGTTTGTCCAAGAAAAGCCTTGAAAATGAATGGTGTATGTAAGGAGACAGGATACCCCAATCCAGTATTGGTTGGTGAATGCGTAGGTTGCAGGCTATGTATGTGGTTCTGCCCCGATCAAGCTATTGCTTTGGTTAAGCAATGAATGGGCTTATTCTTCAATATTTAATTATATAATCGTAAAACTATTTATTCAACCTCATTCCATATTTTGTATTGAGAACTTAGTATGAAGATTTTTACGAAGGAGGTATATAGTAAAATTGGGAGTTACACGTCTACTTTTAACAGGTAATGAAGCAGTTGTTTATGGCGCTATTGATGCTGGATGCCGCTTCTATGCGGGTTATCCAATAACTCCATCAAGCGAGATCATGCATTTAATGGCTAAGGAACTGCCTCGTATCGGAGGAGTATTTATTCAAGCAGAGGACGAGCTTGCAGCTATAAATATGGTAGTTGGAGCTTCATGGGCTGGTGCAAAGGCGATGACAGCAACGAGTGGGCCTGGACTATCATTAATGCAGGAAGGTCTAGGCTATGCTGTAATGACAGAGACGCCACTAGTATTAGTAGATGTTATGAGAGCTGGTCCAGCGACCGGACAAGCAACAAAACCTGCACAAGGAGATGTTATGCCGGCCCGTTGGGGTAGACATGGAGACCAATACATTCCAGTTATAGCTCCAGCTACTCCCCAAGAAGCCTATGACTATACTATATGGGCATTCAATATTGCCGAGGAATTACGTACACCAGTTATTGTATTGACTGATGAATTTATTGGTCATGGAAGAGAGGTTGTTTTTAGGAGAACTGATATCGAGCTTATTGAAAGGAGAAAACCTAAGTCAAGAGACGAACCCCCATTCGGTTCAGACGATCCCCGGATAGCTCCTCCAATGCCAGTATTAGGAGAGGGCTTCTATGTAATGGTTACTGGATCTACTCATAAGCCAATGGGGTATCGTGATGTACATAGTTTTGAGACGCATTATAAACTAGTTATAAGACTTAAGGAAAAGATATGGGGTAATATGAATAAATTATTCAAGTACGAAGTGTATGGGGAACCCGATAGGGCTGAGAAAGCAATAGTGTGTTTTGGATCAGTGTATCGGTCAGCATTAGAGGCATGGAGAAAAGTGAATAAGGATACCGTTCTTATAAGGCTTAATACTTTATGGCCTTTGGACTATGACTTGTTAAAGAAGTTGTTAGCTAATGTATCTAGGGTCGTTGTACCGGAGCTAAATCTTGGCCAGATAATATATGATGTAATGGCATCAGTAGATGCCGATGTAGAAGTTAGAGGGGTAAATAAGGTCGGCGGAGGAATACCGATCTATCCATCTGAGATAATTGAAGCTTTAAAGAGGTGATCATATATGGTTAAGCATCCAAGCCTAAATTATATGAGAGAAGAAGTTCTTCCTACAGCATTCTGTCCCGGATGTTACAACGGTATTGTTATGAATGCATTATTTGAAGCATTTAGAGAACTAAATATAATGGATCTCAGGAAATTTGTTTTTGTTAGCGGTATTGGATGTTCGTCATGGATACCAAGCCCCTATATTAAGGCCGATTCTCTACATACACTTCATGGCCGGGCTATTGCGGTTGCTACTGGTGTAAAGACCTATAACCCTGATCTAGAGGTCATAGTTATTGGTGGCGATGGCGATATAGCTAGTATTGGTGGGAACCACTTAATTCATGCTGCACGTAGAAATATGGACCTAATAGTTGTCATGATCAATAATCAAGTATATGGGATGACGCGTGGACAAGCGGCACCTACAACGCCTCACGGCATGAGGACTCCTACAACACCATATGGAAACCCCGAGTATCCCTTAGATATAGTATCTATTCTGGTTAATACAAACGCGAATTATGTAGCTCGTTGGTGTGTATCGAACTATATACAGTTAAAGAATACATTCAAGGAAGTACTATCAAGTATTAATCGTGGTCTCCGCTTCATAGAAGTCTATGCTCCATGTGTAACATATGTTGTACGGCGGGAAGGAAAGTCGCCTGGACAGAAACTACGTGAATTAATGACAAAATGTATACCATATAAAAAGTATATGGAGCTTGAGCCAGCTGTGCGAGAGAAGTATGTTCCTGTAGGAGTATTTAAGGCTGAGGATAAGCCTGGATTTGTTGAAACATATAGGAATTATGCAAGAAAAGCCATGGAGAGGTGAGTTCCATGCCTATATCAATAGCTTTCTTAGGCCGTGGAGGCCAAGGTATTGTATTTGCAGGAACAATTCTCTCTGAAATAATGTTTAATGAGGGTTACTATGTATCGCAATTACAGAGTTACGGTGCTGAAGTTCGAGGCGGTACTGTTATAGCCTATGTAGTTGTTGATGAAAAGCCTATTGAGAACCCATTTATAGAATCGTTTGATATAGCAGTTGTAATCCACGAGGATGGTCTTAAGAGATGGGGGGAACACATTAAAAGATCAAGAATTGTTATAGTAGATAAGGATCTTGTCAAAACTCGTTATCCGAATATGATTGAAGCTCCATTGTCTGAAAAGGCATTAGAGAATAATGTCTATACATCACTTAATATGGTTGCTGTAGGACTTGTACTTGGCTCGGGAATTCTTAAGATTAGTGAAGATACAATAAGCAATGTTTTAAGAACTAGGAAAGGTTACGAACAAAATATTAAGGCAATAAAGCTCGGTCTAAACCTAGCTGAAAATCTAAAGGATGTTTTCAATCAAATTAAAAAATAACATATTTTTATAACTTGGATCTAGTTTTATTATTTGTTACGACCAATTCATGACAAGAAAATACTATTATTTAAAATAATCAATAACTATAATAGGTGCTTTAGTTTATGACTGTCAAAAACATTCTCTATGAATTAGAAGAATATCCGCCTAGATACGGTCCTGAATGGGGTAGCGGCGGCATATTTGGCCTAAAATATTACCACGGGATCCTCTATTATACATTAGCTTTTGAAGCCGAAAGTCACTTCATAGGCCGTGGAAGACATAGGACATATAGATTCGAATTAGTTGGCCCGAAACCAGTGTCTGGTGGCGATACATATAATGCTGTAGACGCTGTTGATGAAAAGATCTATTTCGGCGGATGGGTACATGCTCCAGCCGTGTATAAAGGTAGAAGTAGTAAAGGACTAGCAACGATCTCATTTCGCAATAAGTATAGTCATGTTCATGAATATGATGTTGAAAATGATGATATAAAGCTTCTATGGAAAGAAAGTATTCATGATGAGGAAAAATGGGTTGGCGAGATATCGGATATAATATACGATCCCTATGGAGATAGGTTACTGCTTGCCCGCGGAGATGGCCATGTAAATCTCGGAATATATAGTCTTGATAGAAGAAATGGAAGAATATCCATGATATCCAATAAACCAGTTCTACGCGGTTCATTATATCTTGATCATGCATGTTTTGGTGTCCACATTTTTCCTACTGGGACTTATGGAGTTGAATGTATAGATCTTATAGAAGATAGAATTAAGACGAGAATATTTAATCAAGAGGATAAAAAAGCTATAGACGGGGGTGAAGTAATTTATCCTGTTATGGGAGATGCTATATCGGCTTATGGAAGATTCTTCTTGTTTGTCAGAGGAGGCGTGTATGTAGGCAATCCTATTGATGAATCGCTTGAGCCATTAAAACTCATTAGATTAATGGATTTTGGCATGAATGCGTATGGACCTTTTAGGACAGTTGCTAGACCGCTGGGTGGAGGTATAGTTATCGCTTATAATGCATATACAAATAGTGTTCTCTATCACGACGATCCCAGTATTGTGCGTAGCATTAATACTATTGTGGGGCCTAGTGTATTATTGTATGTATCCCCTCCTACAGTTAGGATTATTGGCGCATATGGTGCCCGTATTACTGGTATTGAAAAAATTGGCAATAAACTGGTTCTTGCAACTAATACTATGGCTAATCTAGCACAATATGATGTATCACCATTTGACATGGGATATAGAGGATTCGTTATCGAATCAATAAGCGAATTATTGTCAAGATCTCCTCCAATAACATATATTATACCAAGTTATCTCGTAGGCAATAATATCTTCGGAGGACTACCATTAAGTGGCTATAAGTATCCAAGACTAGTTATTAACGCATCAATGGATAACGAATTAATAGTATATTCATATAATCTATCACTACCTGTATCTAGCGTGGATGCTGATAAGTTTAGCATACACGGAGGAATCAATATAATAGAATTAGATAAATATCGTGGCCTAATTGTATCATTTAGGCTTAAGAAATTTGATAGAAAACTTATAACCAAGATTATCTTGGAAAACTAGATCTATTTTTCACAGAACATTTGGATACACTACTCTAGTCTAAGTAATTCTAATACTTTTTTAGCCGCATCTTTACCTTTTTTGACATAGTATATTGGTGCTAGATATCTTGAATCAATAGTGTCTTTAAAAGCATGATATAGCCGATCTGTATCGTATCCGGTATCTTGTATTATGATAACTGGTTTCCCATAATCATATGCAAGCATTATTTCAATTATAGAGCCTACTCTGCCACCGAGAGCTACAAGTAGATCTGACGTTTTAGTTAATATAGTACTTCTTGTTGGGTAATCGAGTCCTGTACTTATGGGTATAAAATTCTTCTTTCTAGGTACTTCTTCTCTTGGATACGAGGGGAGTATAAATATAGTAAGGAATCCATGTTTATCTGCATAGTCCGCTACATACTTCATAAGGCCCCAGTAGCCTCCAACAACAATTCTTAATGCATCTATATAGTTACTAAGCTCGTCAAGGAAATCTCGAGCATTCTTTATTAGTTTAGCATTTGGTTCTTCACTGGATGCGGCTATTCCTACATAATATACCTCATTCATAGAATATGCACCATATTCTCAACATACATCTATAGTAAAGTAGATAATTGAGATATAATAATTTAAAGCTAATCAATCGGTGGAGGAGAGGGTCTAACAAGTTCAGTAGATGTCAGTCCCCATTTCTTCTTAGTCAAGTAGTCAAATGTTATAAGAGTTAAAGTACTCGTAACACCATCAATAGATCCAATATTATTAATAATTACTTGAAATAACACGGAAAGTAATTGCCTCTGCTTAATTGGTGATTCAATCTTTACAGACGCATATATATCATATTCTCCAAGAATGATTCCTGCCTCAAGAACTTCAGGTATATTAATGATCTTTTCTAGCACCTCTTTCTCCTTGCCAGGCTTTACCCTTATAAGTAGGAGTGCCTTTAACGCAGTCATGAAAATCTCCTCACTAATAACACTTACTATATTAATTACGGGTTTCCTAAATAAATTAAATGTTATTAAGAAAGTGCCATGTCCAGAGTAAAAGTCTAAAATTTCAATTATTATACACAGAATTAATAGCTATATTGAAGTTAATCTCCAATATATTCCTTAAAGTCTACTTCTTTACCGCGCTTAACAAATTTTATCCTAAGATCCGGCTTAACCGGGATCCCTAGTCTATGTAGTAAGATATATGTTGTATAGCCATCAAATTCCTTTACAACACCCTGTTTAATAAGTCTATAGAATATGTCTATGACATATGGATAAGCTTTTGGATAAAGTTGCTTAGCTTTACTCATGAGTTCTCTGGCCTTTTCATCGGATAATTTACTCCAAACAATTTCCTCCGGATTTTCATATTGGATACTTTTCTCCAAAGACTTCTTAGAAAGTCTCTCCATAAGCTTTTTCATCATCTTAGCCCTAATTGTCTCTGGCAATTCTTCCGACACTCTAATCACCTACAATCAAGTTATATAATAGGCAAATTATATACTTAATCATTATAATCAAATAAAATTGGGATATCTCTTAGAAATCTATATCATTCTATAATGAATTTTTAAAATATTATTTTTGTTTTATTACCATTTTAGCTATATCAACAATTTTCCTAGCAACTTCAGTGGCATCTCTACCAAATACAAACGTTAAGGGCTCTTTACCATGTTCACCATAATCAAATACAACATCCGGTATCCTACCGCCTATTTTCTCTATGGCTTTCTTAATACCCCAAGGCGTCGTAGCTCCCTCTACTTTCTTTACCTCTGGAGGTTCCTCTCTTCTATCAAAACTACTATAAACTAAGCCAAGCCTCATAATCGCCTCTTCAACACTCTTATTGTAGACTATATTGGCAGCAGATCTAATATCAGGATCAAATTCCATAATAGTTAATATAGCCTTTGCAATATGCTTTGAAACACCGAATTCAGGCTTAGCCTTAACAATTATTGTATCGTGGTATCTGCCTATACGGCCAGGTATTGCAGCTACATCAAGAGGTGTTTTAGCATAGGGCTTAGGTAATGCCATACCAATATTCATGAAGACCTCTGGAATAACTTTACTTACTAACTCTCCATGCTTCTTTAAATATTCAATAGCCTTTTCTAGATCCATGAGAACGCGGTATCTTTCAGCTGGTATCATAACCCAGGATACCGGGTTTACAGGTCCATGTCCTCTACCGATCTCTAATCCATACTCTATAGCCATAGTAATAAACTTCTTTGCTACTTCAACAGCTTCAGGTATACTCCTATTCTTAGCAAGGCCTGCTGCAATAGCTGCTGAGAAGGAGCATCCAGTGCCATGCGTCGTATCCTTCATGATTCTTTTAGAACGATATTCATAGAATCTTCCATTATAATATAGTATATCGATAGAGTATTCTCCCTCCATATGTCCTCCCTTTACAACTGCAGCCTTGGCCCCGTATTCTTCAACAATTAGTCTAGCTACTTCTCTAGCATCATTTAAGGATCTGATCTTCATGCCAGTAATTCTCTCAGCTTCAGACCTATTCGGTGTAACAACCCATGCTCTAGGTATTAGTTCTTTAATTAATGACTCAATAGCGTCATCCTGTAATAATTTAGCACCAGATTTAGCGATCATAACAGGGTCAACGACTAATGGGAAACCATATTGATCTGCTGTTTTAGCAACAGCCTTGATAATATATTTATTACTGAGCATACCAGTTTTAGCAGCATCAACACCAAGATCATCTGCAACAGCCTCGATCTGAGCAGCAACTATCTCGGGAGGAACATCATGTATAGCTCTAACTTCATGTGTATTCTGTGCCGTTATACTAGTAATGGCCGATGTACCATGGACACCCATGGCGGCAAAAGTCTTTAGATCAGCCTGTATACCGGCTCCACCACCACTATCACTACCAGCTATAGTGAGTGCAATAGGTATAACCTTCTTCATTCATTTCCACCTCTACTTCTAAGAATATCTAATGTCTTAAAGAACAATAACCAGAACGGGTCTTGGCTTGGAAGAGGTACTTCAATTTCTTCACCATCCTTCTTAACCAATACAATATTGTCGTCCTCAGTAACCTCACCTATTATAGAGGCATTAATGCCTTTATCCTTCAATAGTTTAATGGCAAGATCTGACTTATCAGGCTTAACTGTAGCTATAAGTGTGCCCTCACTAATAGCTGCATAAGGATCAACTTCAATACCCGTGAATTTACTAAATGCATTAATAACCTTTAAAACATCATCTCGGATAAACAATTTATCCTCATATACCCTGATACCTACACCACTTGCCCTAGCAATATCGTATAATGCACCCCAAACACCATACTCAGTAGCATCATGCATAGCTGTAACACCTGTTCTTAATCCAATCTTTGCCAGAGTTAGTGCATCGGGTACAACAGTCTGTAGCCAGAATATATTCTGGGCCTTCTCAACAAATTCTTTTCCATAAGCTTCCGCAATTACCTTCGGAAACATTGTTGATAATATTCCTGCAGTCTCTATAGCAGGGCCCTTAGTCATTATAACGAGATCCCCTGGCTCCGCCATTTCAGGAGTTACATACCGATCCCTTGTTGTTACGCCAATCATTGTGGCACCACCGATCATTGGATAATCAACACCACCATATCTACCAGTATGTCCAGCAGCAATGGCTATACCTAGTTTCTCACACTCAGCATGTATTCTAGTCCATAGGGTTTTGAACTCCTCATCAGTCATCTTCAATGGAAGATTAAGATCAATAAACAAGTATCTAGGGGGCACGCCAGATACAGCTACATCACTAGCAAGTATATGTACTGCAAACCATGCACTTCTCTCCCAGCCATACTCTGGCACTACAAAGACTGGATCAACTTCAACAATGAGCACCTTCTCTCCAAGATCTATTACACTAAAGTCCACACCGAATTTTGGACCAACTATTATACTTGGATCCTTCTTACCGAGATTAGGTAGAATAACATTTTCAAATATTTCCCTATTCACCTTACCAATACTGTATTTCTTCATAGACATGGATCTCACCTCCTATATAACACATAGATCGCGTACAATAGAGATACGATAATTAAGGTAGGTATAGAGCTTCCAAGCATGGAGCCTACTTCAGTAAATATAGGTATGTATA
>Ga0180301_10002917_pt1 | contig 13405 bp, 13 predicted proteins | sample GuaBasSediGuay16_FD_121797 | JGI IMG/M metagenome (GOLD analysis project Ga0180301, IMG submission 121797) | Subseafloor sediment microbial communities from Guaymas Basin, Gulf of California, Mexico - Guay16, Core 4569-2, 12-15 cm | ecosystem: Environmental > Aquatic > Marine > Hydrothermal...
CAATTATCTGGAAGACCCTTTCACCAGCAGCCGCCATCCTTTGGAAGCCAGTCCATATCATACCTATCATGCCCATGGGCCTCATCAACATTGAGACGTAGCTGCTAAAGACGAAAAGGGTATCAACGCCTATCCTGCCTTCTATGACTCTCATACCGCCGAGCCAGTAGACAACGACCATCACGAAACCTCCTATTAAACCGGTAAGGGGAAGGAAAGTTGCTCTTAGTCTTACAGCTTTAATCATCGTTTCATAATAAGCGCTGTTAGGTTTCTTGAACTTTTCTTTCTCGTAATCTTCCATTGCAAAAGCTCGCACGACCCTTATTCCCGAGATGTTCTCCCAGAGTGTAGATGTCAAGTTTGCGAAGTATTCTCGAGATCTGCTTATGACGGGTCTAATCTTCTTTCCAAACAAAGAGAAGTTTACGAGGATAAGCGAAACAATCAAGAATGATGCAATAGTGAGCTCCCAATCGATAAGAACCATCGAAGAGAGAACCCCGATGAGGAGAAAAGACGTTTGAACAAGCATTCTAAACTGAAACCCTAAAAACCGACCTATTCTTTCAGTATCCGTCGTAGCTCTCGACATTAGTTGCCCAGTGTTTATCTTGTCGAAGAATGCGAGAGACTGCCTCTGTATACTTCTAAAAGCATCATTTCTAATCTCATAGACGATTTTCTGCGAGAAATATCCATTCACATATCGTAAGATAAATGAGAGGGCGCCTGATACTCCAGTAAACCCTATTATCTGGATTACAAGCCACATAAGTGCATTGAAATCTCCAATCTCAAGTATATTCTTTATAACTTGTCCTCCTAGCTGGGGAATATAGATGTTAATATAGGTATTTACTACTGTGAGAAGTATTGTGAAAACTAGTAGATGCCATCTCCTAGATATGTACTTGAAAAGTTTACTTATGAACGCCATTTATTCACCACCGCTTCTTCCTTTTCTATACTAATTTCTCTGCATATCTCTTTCATTAGCCGCGTATACTCGGGGTTTTGATATAGAAAAGCGCTCTTTAAGAGTGAGATTAAAAGCCTCATAGCAGGTCTGATAATTCTAGCCGACTCTTTTTGTCTAGAGATTACATGCTCAAACGTCATGCTTTCAAGCGAAGCATACTTCTCAATCAAACTTCGAATCCTTTCTCGTTTCTCCTCTGGAATCTTGAAGCCGAATATGTCTATGTTTTCAGCGGCGGTTCTACAGACCTCTTTATTCCACTTCGAAATGTCCTCAGACCCTGGAATTAACCCCTCGCTTAAGGTATATGAGATTATGAATTTCTGAGCTGAAGCGCGATAATACCTCTCAACAAGGTTCCCCTTTAACAAGGTTCGAGTTGGCTCTATTAACCCTGCTTTCTCCAGTACGGAGAGATGATGAGAGATGGATGAAACGTTCTTACCAAGCATTCTGGCAAGCTGACAAGCAGTCATCTCGCGATGCCTTAGGTTGTGAAGAATCTCTCTTCTAGTCTCATCTGCAAAGAGCTTCGCGACTTCAGGCTCTCTGATTATCATGAACGGCTTCATTTCGTTCGCCTATATCTAAAGAGAAATTTAGCCTTACATAAAAATGTATCGATACAAAAAAGTATATAAGCTAATTCCCTACGTTAACTGCGAAGAATTAGGGGAATGCAAAAATGAGATATTTTAAAATCTATGAAAACTCAGTTTAAGCCGACTTCTTGAAGTATCTTTCTGAATTCCTCTTCTTTCAGAGACGCTTTTCTCCCATTCTCGTAGATCTCTTTGACTCTAGAGAGGACGGCTATAACTTGTTTGTTACTGGGGGTTCTCCCAGTTATCTCCTTGATTTTATACTTCACGATAGCTTTTCCAGAGTGTTTTCCAATGGTTAATCGACGTTTATTTCCAACAATCTCCGGAGGATAAGGCTCATAAGTCAACGGGTTATTTAAGACCCCATGCGTATGAATGCCCGATTCATGCGCAAAAGCATAATCTCCAACAATAGCTTTGTTTGGAGGGATCCGATAGCCTGTTGCGCGTCCAATAAGGTCAGCTAACCTCTTAAGCAGCTGCGTTTTTCCTTCGTATTTTTTGACACCGTAATGCATGTAGAGATTCATAATCACCTTCTCAGTCTCAGCGTTTCCAGCTCGTTCCCCAATCCCCAGAACCGTTGTACTTGCGTATATCTTGTCCCATACACCTGAGGCCGCTCGAATGGCAGCTATGGTATTTTCAACGGCGTTTCCGAAATCATCATGAGCATGAATCTCAATGTTCTCTATCTTTGTTTCTCTCTTTATGATCTTGACTTTCGCCGGTATACCATTGGGCAAAGGGGCTTTAGGATCCGACAAGCCTATCCCCACAGTGTCGCATATTCGGTAGCATTCCGCCCCGGCTTCGGCAATGGCATTTATAAATCGTTTCTCAAAGTCCCAGTCGGCTCTTGTGCTGTCTTCCCCGTGAACAAAGACCCTTAGGCCGTGATCCTTAGCGGCGTATTCGACAGCTTCAACTACCCTCCCGAGAAGTTCCTCCTCAGTTTTATCAGGCCACTTAGCCCTGAAGTGTATGTATGAGACTGGATGAGAGATCCCAACTTCGTCGAATCCGCAATCTATAGCATCATCTATGTCTTCCTTTACCGCTCTACACCATCCGGCCACTCTGGTGTTCAAGTTCATATCTCGGATTAGCTTTGCAGCCTTCTTGTCTGATTTCTGGTAATGGTGAAGCTCGATTCTGTCGACTCCTATCTCGTCTAGAAGGCGGGCTATCTCAGCAGCGTCCTGAGGCGACACAGATAACCCGGGCATCTGAACGCCGTCTCTCAAAGTAGTATCGTCAATCAGCGGCTCGGTCTTTAAGGTTAGATTATAAAAAAATTCTTCGAAGCTCATTTTCATATCCCTCTTTTTAATTGATGGATTACCATAAGGGTCAAGGAGGATGAAAGATTGAGATTAACGTCTCGGTATGCAGCACGTTCGGTTGTTTCTCAATCATCTCGTAAATTATTTTTCTGAGCTCTTCGAGGCTGTCAGCTTCGATAACGACGACGGCGTCAAATCTACCTAAGACGGAGTTAGCCATCTTCACTCCCCTTATTCTTCTAGACCGCACTATTTCTTCTGAGGTTCCAGGCTTAGTGGTGACCATCACGAAGGCCCTCAAGGCTTTACGACGTAAATCTTTAGGAGACGACATCCTATTTTCACTCTTTAATGGCTAACTTAATACGAGAGATGTCTCTGTATGTATTATGTTTGGGTCTTTCTCGATGACTTTGTATAGGATCTCGTTTATGCTCTCAAGATTCGGAGCTTCTATTATGACGATTGCGTCGTATCTTCCGTAAATGGCGTCTGCTTGAACAACCTCCTTGACTTTCTTCTTTATCCTCTCAACAACTTGCAGGGAAGTCGCTGGCTTTGTCTTCACGAATATGTACGCTCTCATTCAACTCACCACCTCAAATTCATACCTCTCTAAACTTAATAATCCAAATACTTCATAATTTCCCACGGCGTCACATAGAGACAATACTGGTGCCAATCATTCGTCTTGTATTCTATGAAAGCATCAAATATGTGACTTCCAAGCGTTCGATGAATAACCTCATCGCTTTTCATTTCATCTAAAGCATCTTTAAGAGTTGTGGGAAGTTCTCCTATTCCAAGAGCTCTTCTTCTTTCCGGCGACAATTTATAAACATCCTCATCAACAGGATCACCAGGGTCAATCTTCCTTTTAACCCCATCAAGCCCAGCCATCAAAATGCAAGAAAACGCCAAGTAGGAATTACATGAAGGATCTGCAGATCTAAATTCCACTCTTTTATGAGATGCATACCGAGGCCCTTTGAAATAGACGGGAACACGTACTAGTGCTGATCTGTTACGCCGAGACCACATAATATAGATGGGAGCCTCGAATCCGGGAACAAGCCGTTTGTATGAGTTAACCGTAGGGCAGCATATCGCCGTGAGGGCCTTAGCGTGTTCTAATAATCCCCCTATGAAGTATCTCCCAGTCTGGCTGAGCTCAGCGTACTCGTCGTTTTCATCGTACATGACGTTCTCAACACCTTTCCATAGCGAAGCGTGAACATGCATACCGCTGGCGTTATCGAGGTAGACGGGTTTAGGCATGAAAGTAGCAATCATACCGTACTTTTTTGCCACGTTCTTAGCTACAAACTTATAGTAAACTGTCCTATCCGCCGTCTCAACTAGCTCCCCAAAGTGGAAGTCGATCTCTAACTGTCCCGCAGTCGCAACTTCATGATGATGCATCTCGATTTTAAAGCCGAAACTATCCTCAAGTATCGACGCAACCTCATTACGGTACTCAATGGTCGTGTCTTCCGGAGGAGGTCTAAAATACGCCTCTTTAGGCCTAAGGGTAAAGCTCCCCGGAGAAATTTCAGGCGACTCAGGCACAACCCTCGGCGCTCCCCATGAGTCCCCTTCTCCTCCCTTCGGGCTGACCCATAGGTCCCATGTGAGCTTCGTTGGGTCGACTGATGAAAAGATGAAATACTCCAGCTCAGGACCGAAGTATCCGATGTACCCCGCGTTTTCCGCCGTCTTTACCGCTCTTTTTGCAACGTGTCCTCTTGAACAGACTTCAGACGGCTCTTCGCTTCCGTAAGCTTCATAGACATCTCCGATAACGATTGCGCTTCTTTGCTTTTCATCGCTTGTCCAGGGGATTACTGCTAGAGTTTTTGGGTCTGGTTTTAGGATCATGTCTGATTCTTCGATGGATTTGAATCCTCTGATAGAAGAGCCGTCGAAGCCTATGCCAGATGTGAAGGCATTCCCCTCGGTATACTCCCTTGCAGGTATGACTACATCCTGCATTAAACCGCGGATATCTACAAATGTCGAATGCACCCATCTTACCTTGTTTCTTTTTAAAGTCTCAACGGCGTTCTTTACGGCTTCGGCATTTTCCATTTGAGGGCACCATTTTTTATTCAGCAAATCGACCATATATTGAAAAAAACACATATAAATTTTTCGTTTGATGAAAAAACTTTTATATATTTTTGCGAAAAATGAATAGATGTACTCTGCCGCTGGCTAATTTCGGAGGGAACATGTCTGGAGAATCAGATAGTTAAAGAGATCGATGAGATTGATATTCAAATTATCAACTTACTTCAAGAAGATTCAAGACTAAGCTTTAATAAGATTGCACGTGAACTCGGGATATCTGTAGGAACAGCGTATAACCGAATCAAAATCTTAGAGGATAGGGGAGTCTTAAAAGGTTACACCGCGGTTGTAGACCCCGAGAAAGTTGGATATGGCTTAACGGCGATAATACTGATTCAAGCCGAAGGAAAACATCTAGTGAATGTTGAGAATGAAGTTTCAAAAATAGATAACGTAGTCTCCGTTTACGATATCACGGGGGACTTTGATATCGCAGTTATCGCTAGGTTCAGAGACAGATCCGGCTTGAACGATTTCATAAAACGGCTTTTAGCCATGCCATACGTGAAAAGAACAGTGACTAATGTTGTCCTTAACGTTGTAAAAGAAGACTTCAGGATTAAGGTTTCTCTCTAAAGATTCTTTGCTACGTCTATACTGGCGCGAATCATCTTTTCAGCTTCTCCATTTTTCAACACTGCCTTACATAATGGGCTGAATGGATGAGCCATTACAAGCGTCTCAATCTCAAGAGTCAACAATCTCCTCAACGAGGAAACATAGATCTCCTTTCCCATCCTTATTAGATCCCTTCTTTCCCCACAGATGGAGTCCCCAGTTACCAAAGTAAGATTCTTCTCATCATAAAGACAGATGCTTCCAGGCGTATGGCCGGGGGTATGTATCACCTTGAATTTTCTGTCACCTAGCTCTACGAGGTCTTCGTCTTTCAACTTTACATCTGCGGTCTCAACGGCTTCAGCGTCGTTTTCGTGAATCGCGATTTTTGCTCCTGTGGCCTCTTTTATAGCCTTGTTTCCTCCAACATGATCTCCGTCTCGATGGGTATTCACTGCAATATTGATTTCGTGGAGGCCCCTATTCATTTCTTTAAGGAATGGAAATATGTAATCGGCAGGGGTTCTTTCAAAACCCGTGTCGATCAGTCCGATCTTCGTGGCTCCTAAAACAACAGTCACTCCGACGAAACCTGTCTCAGTAGGATGCTTCACCAAGTAGAGATCGTTAGCAATTCTTTCGGCATTCGTCATCTTCTCAACATCTACCTTCGCATTTAGGAGTAACTATGAAATCTTTAGGCTTATAATTATCGCATCGATAAATCCAAAATTATGCTGGTTCATTTATCTTTTTTCCCGTCTTTTCCATCCATTCGCGAATTGGAATGGCAAATTGCTTTTCAACATGGCTTCTGTGGATGCTGTTGTATGTGCAGAAAGATCTGAGTTTTCCGTCGGGAGTGGCGTAATGTATTGCGCATCTTTGGATTCTGTCGAGATCTATGTTCCAGACGTCTTGAAAATGCATTATTCCAATCATGATGACTCTGTACATAAAGGCTGCTAGAGCTTTCATGCTTCCTTTTGTTACGATATCCTTCAATAAGCCTCTGACTAGATCTGACTTTACTACCGGCAGAAGCTTTAAAGTCTCCGCTTTAGCTCTAGTCTTCCTCCCCTCTACTCCGAGATAGTATATGTTCCAAAAGATCTCCGCAAATCTATCGACATCAACATATCGTGTTATAGGCCTATAGGAGTCTTTATCGGCTATTATGAAGGTTGAGGCTCCGCACATAGGATGCATAGTGAACTCCGGATACATTCTATTCTTCAATATCTCCATTCCCTTAGCTATAGGTACAGGCCAGTTTACAGGTCTCCAGTCACTCGCTAAAATTTGCTTATTTGTCTGTTCTTCTATCAATTTAATCGCATCAGGAATGGTTATTCTGAGTTTCCTCATATCCTCCTTACGTGCTCTTCCAGCCATTGAGATTGGTTGTATATTCACGCATCTAATGACATCGGAATTCTTCACTGCGTATTCGATTATATCGCCAAGATCTTTATCGTTCACATTCTTTGCGAGGGTAACCACTAGAACTATGGATTTCAAGCCTATCTTCCTCGCATTCTCTATGACTTTCTCCTTAATCGGTACAAGATCTGCTCTGCCTCGAAGTTTCTTGTAGATCTCCTCTCTTAAACCGTCGAACTGCAGATACAGCGTATTCATGCCAGCCTCGTAGAGATTCTTGAAGTAATCTAGGTCCTCAGCTAATCGTAGACCATTAGTATTCACCTCAACATGGTCTACGCCGGCTTCCCTTGCTTCACGGATCAGATCTGGCAGATCGTTCCGCAGAGTTGGCTCTCCCCCGCTGAACTGAAGAGCATTACAAGGCCATGGACTGTTAGATCTGAAGAGTTTAATCATCTCAACAATCTGCTCGTATGTCGGCTCATAAACGTAGTTTGCCGCTCCGGCGTAGGCGAAACATATCGGGCAAGCCATGTTGCATCGATTAGTTACGTCTATTATTCCCAGAATAGTATGCGTTTTATGTTGGGGGCACAATCCACAATCATATGGGCATCCATTATTGATTTGAACGTGCGGCTTTTCTATACCGGAACCCATGTACTTTGCGGAGTTCCATCCTTTATAAAACCATTTATATAGCTCAGCGTCACCCCAATAAACATCTTCGAATCTTCCATGCTCAGGGCATGTTTTCTCGAGGTAAATTACGCCGTTCTCCTCGTAGATTCTCATAGGCACTCTTCTCATGCAAACTGGACATATGCTCGAAGAATACGCCTCAAATTTTTCTTCACCCGTCTCCATCTTAACCGTCCACCTTAAATGAGAAACTCCTCGGGTCTTAAAACATTTGTCATTTTAATCACAAAACGAAATTATTTTCTTCGTGTTCAACCGCGTTTACGGAACATTTTCTTTCGCATTCCAAGCAGAGAGCACAATTGTTTGGGTTTACAACTATGAGCATATCGTCAAGCCACTCTAGAACCCCACAAGTGCAAGCCTTAACGCGCTCCTCACATCTTTGCAGAGGTCATAGGTGATCCCTGTCTCAACAGTCATATCATTTGCACGCATGAAATGTGCATCCGCACAAAGTATGCTTTACGATTTAGAAACCGCGATTATTAGAAAGGGATGAAATCTTACTGTTTCAGCACCTATGTCATAATGGGTTTATAAGAAGAAAACCTTAAAGGAAAACGGCGAAGACTTTAAAAGATCATCTCTATTGAAGGTTATATTAAAATCGCAGGGGACACGTGATTTTTGCCCTATAAAGCCTTTGATGAGCATGCGGAAAGATATGACCTTTGGTATCAGGAGAATCCGATTCTACTCAAATGCGAAGCTAAAGTGATAAAAGCCTTGAAGCTTCACGGTAGAGGGCTCTCAATCGGTGTTGGAACGGGGATTCTGGATTATCAAGCCCCAATTTACGTTGGCGTGGATCCATCTGTAAATATGCTCAGGCTTGCATCTGCTCGAGGAGTTGAATCAGTCCGAGCAGTAGGGGAGTATTTGCCATTCAAAGATGAAATTTTTGACTTTACACTCATGATTGTAACCATATGCTTCCTCGATTCTCCGAGAGAGACTATTCTCGAGGCTAGGAGGGTTCTGCGCCGCTGTGGGAAACTTGCAGTCTGCATAGTTCCGAGGGATTCCAGCTGGGGTATAGAATACATGAAGAAGGCAGAGGCGGGTCACACGTTCTATGCTCACGCGCATTTCTATACCCTATCGGAAGTTAAACAGTTGTTGGGAGAATGCTCCTTCAAGGTGATTGATGTAAAGTCCACACTGAGCTATCATCCGTATGAGAAACCTCGGATTGAAGAACCCTCTGAAAAAGCGGAGGGAAGAGGATTCGTCTGCGTAAAAGCCGTGAAGATATAAGAGGCATAGATCTCTTCGCCGCTGGTGAATTCTAAAGATTTAATTGTTTCCTTCATCTCTTATGTAGGCGGTGCGCGAGTTTGGATAATGAAGACTACGTTGAGAGGTTAAAGAAGAAAGTGAGGATGTTATGTGAGAAACATAGAGCTGTAATACTGGCGCACAATTATCAGTCCCCAGAAGTCCAAGATGTCGCTGATTATGTTGGGGACAGTCTAGAACTTGCAAGGAAAGCTGTAGATGTAGATGCGGATGTAATAGTTTTCGCGGGGGTTTCATTCATGGCTGAAGTAGCCGCAGTGTTGAATGAGAACAAAACCGTACTGCATCCGGTAAGTGATGCAAGATGCCCATTAGCAGACTTCTTAGATGCCCAGACGGTAAAGAAGTTCAGGAGGAAATACCCCCGCGCACCTTTCGTAGTATACGTTAATTCCTATGCGGAAGCAAAGGCTTATGCCGATTACATCGTGACAAGTGCCTCTGCGCTTAAGTTAATCTCTGAACTTGACGCGGAGACTATTCTGTTCGGACCGGATAAAAACCTAGCTTCATACGTGGCGAAAAAGACTGATAAGGAGATAATACCTGTTCCTCCTCGCGGTTACTGCTATGTACATGAGTATCTGATCACCCGCTACCATATTGAGAAGGCAAGAGATGAAAAGCCGACTGCTAAGATTCTTGTTCACCCCGAAGTGCTTCCGGAGAATCAGGAGATAGCAGATTTCGTTGGAAGTACGAGTCAAATGTTAAGGGCGATTGGCGAATTGGATGGGGATACATTTCTCATCGGCACGGAGGAGGCTCTTTCATATAGGGCTAGAAGAATCTATCCAGACAAGATGATATTTCCAGTTAATCCGAGAGCTATATGTGCGGATATGAAGAAGATAAATTTGCTGAATATTATGAGAAGCTTGGAGACCTTTAAACCCAGAGTTTTTCTCGAGAAGGAGATGACTGAAAAAATTAGGTTCATACTCGAGCGATCTCTCGAGATGGTGAGATGAAAAAGATGCTGTTTGGTTAACCTTCCAATAAATGTTTGATGTTAATTTTCCCGCGCTGAAGAGCAATCCATAAAGATCTGGTGGAGAGAAGTGTTTATTCCGGTCAGCTTCATATAACTCCGTCACATTCGATGCTGCAGATTTTTTCTTTAAACAGTTCGTATAGTGATTTCCTTTTTTAAGTCGCGTTACAAGCGGAGATTTTATACGTCTTGATGGAGAATTATTATAAAATCAGGTTTGAGGCGTGTCTGAAATGGCCAATATGATTACTGATATAGATGTGAAAGTAAGGGATCTGCTGAGGAGGATGACTCTGGAGGAAAAAATCGCTCAGTTAGGATCGATCCCGGGGAGAAATCTCCTTGAAGACGGGAAATTCTCTCGGGAAAAAGCTGAGCAACTTCTGAAAAATGGGATAGGCCAGATAACGCGGGTTTCCGGTGGAACACACGATGTAACAAGCCCGGAGAAAGCTGCTCTAATAGCGAATGAGATTCAAAGATTCTTGAAGGAAGAAACGCGGTTAGGCATCCCTGCGATAATTCATGAAGAGTGCCTAAGCGGGTTCATGGCGTACGGAGCAACGGTCTTTCCTCAAGCCATAGGTCTAGCAAGCACATGGAATCCTGATCTTGTCGAGAGAATAACAGCTACCATTAGGAGGCAAATGAGGCTTGTAGGCGCACATCAAGGATTGTCTCCGGTGCTTGATGTTGTCAGAGATCCAAGATGGGGTAGAAACGAGGAGACCTTTGGAGAAGACCCATATCTCATCGCGTGTATGGGAGTTGCATATGTAAGGGGGCTTCAAGGCCCAAATTTTAAGGAGAGGATCATTGCTACTCCTAAACATTTTGCGGCGCATGGATTTTCAGAGGGAGGGAGAAATCGGGCTCCGGTGCACGTTCCGCTTAGGGAGCTCCGAGAAGTTTACTTGTTCCCCTTTGAGGCGGCCGTTAAAGAAGCAAATGCGTGGTCTCTTATGAATGCTTATCATGACATAGATGGGGTGCCATGTGCAGCTTCACGTCATCTGCTTACGGATATTCTCAGAGGAGAGTGGGGATTCAGGGGATACGTAGTATCAGATTACTTCTCCATAAGGATGCTTTACGACTTCCATCATGTGGCGGCTGACAAGAAAGAAGCTGCCGTTCAAGCATTGGAAGCCGGCATCGACATCGAGTTACCCTCAATAGACTGCTATGGGGAGCCTCTCATCCAAGCTGTTAAAGAAGAAAAGATTTCAGAGGCCGTCATAGACGAGGCCGTTTCCAGAATCTTAAGAGCGAAGTTTCTCCTCGGATTATTCGAGAATCCCTTCGTTAAAGCGGAAGATGCCTCAGGCTCCTTTGATACCCCCGAGGATAGGAAGCTCGCCTTAGAGGCAGCCCGAGAATCAATGGTGCTCTTGAAGAACAACGGCGTTCTCCCCCTAAGGAAGGATATAAAGGCAATAGCGGTGATTGGACCGAATGCGGATAATGCGAGGAATCTTCACGGCGATTATAGCTACACCGCGCATTTAAGATGCAAAGAACCTGCTGTGCCGACGGTGACGATCTTAACGGGTATAAGGAATAAAGTCTCAAAGCAGACTTCTGTTTATTATGCTAGAGGCTGCGGGGTCTCAGATGATTCAAAGGACGGATTCGAGGAGGCGTTGAAGGCGGCTGAAAAGGCGGATGTTATTGTAGCCGTAGTCGGGGAAAGATCAGGTCTCTCAGATGATGATGTAACAGGCGAGTTCAGAGACCGCGCTGATATTAGGCTTCCCGGGGTTCAGGAGGAACTAATCGAGAGGCTATGTGAGACGGGAAAGCCGGTTGTACTTGTCCTCGTGAATGGGAGGCCTCTATCTTTAAGGCGGATTGTAGACAAATGCTCCGCGATCCTTGAGGCTTGGCTGCCTGGAGAAGAGGGTGGAAACGCTGTGGCTGATGTGCTTTTCGGCGATTACAATCCGGGCGGTAAGCTTCCAGTCTCATTTCCGCAGCATGTGGGTCAAATTCCCGTGAATTATGGGAGAAGAGTCTCATCTCTCGGCGACTACGTTTTCATGTCTTCTAAGCCCTCGTTTCCCTTCGGCCATGGATTGAGCTACACCAGATTCGAGTATAGCTCGCTGAGTATAACTCCCGAGAAGGTAGGCCCAGCTGGGAAGGTGGAGATAACATTTGATGTGAAGAACATAGGTGATAGAAAAGGCGATGAGGTCGTTCAGCTATACATACGCGATGAAGTGGCATCTGTTACCAGACCAGCGATGGAGCTAAAGGGCTTTAAGAGGGTGACGCTGGAGCCTGGAGAGAAAAAGCAAGTAACGTTTAGGCTTTCGATCGATCAGCTCGCCTTTTACGATAGGCATATGAGATTCGTAGTTGAGCCGGGGACATTCAAAGTTATGATTGGAAGCTCCTCTGAAGATATCCGTCTAAGCGGGAGATTCGAAGTCACCGGCGAAACTAAAGTCACACCTTCAAACCGCGTCTTCTTCACCGAAGTCTCAGTCAAATAGCCAATCAGCCCTGCGGTGACGCTTCCAGAAAAACGTTTCAATCAACTTTTTTTATTTCAGCCGTGATTTTTCCCTTCGCTATTTTCCCTATCAATAATTCTCCGCTTCTTAATGGTTTCCAGTCTTCCTCGCGGTTCGTCTTCTCCGATGCTACTATCAGCTTCTCCTCCGTGAGAGAGTAAGACATCTCGAATATTGGTTGATCGCCGAAACAGATCGATTTGCTTGCTTCATTGTTCTCCTCATATCCGCAATACGTATAGAGATTTTCGCCGTCGCTGATTATGATGTTTAACCCGATGTATGGACGCCTTTTATCAGGGTATCTCTCACGCGTTACTCTCCAGAGATCTTCAAGAGTCGCCTTGAAATTTTTGACCGCCGATGGGAGATCTGCACCTTCAGCTAACTCTTTCATTAAGAACCAGAAATAGACCTCGCTGTCGTTGAAGCCTTTTATTTTATATCTCTATTCTCCAAGGGTCTCTGCAACCTCATCCGGTATCGTTATCGTCCCGTTATGAGCAAAGATGTACTTTCCATACATGAAGGGCTGAGAATTCTCCTTAGATATTATCTTTTCCCTTGGCAACCCCCTTGGATTACTCGCCCGTCGAATATGAGCTATAATTATCCGTGATCTTGCCTGTTGCACAGCTGAAGAAAAATCCTCGTAATCCATGTAAATGGGCTTCTCACTCTTGATGAGTATCGGATCTTCATTCTTGTAGAATCCTATTCCCCAACCGTCTCCTTGAAGCCTTTTAGGATCTTTTTTGCTCTGAGCATAGAGTGAACATGGGTCTTCAAGAAGATACTTATTAGCATTCGAAGCGCTTATGGACAATATGCCGAATAAGCGACACATGCCAATCACTCTTCAGATCATCCGCAAAAAGATTTCCAAGGTTATAATCTTTGCGGCGTTAATGGCTAAAAAATAAAAAACAAAGCATAGGAAA
>Ga0180301_10002918_pt1 | contig 13402 bp, 15 predicted proteins | sample GuaBasSediGuay16_FD_121797 | JGI IMG/M metagenome (GOLD analysis project Ga0180301, IMG submission 121797) | Subseafloor sediment microbial communities from Guaymas Basin, Gulf of California, Mexico - Guay16, Core 4569-2, 12-15 cm | ecosystem: Environmental > Aquatic > Marine > Hydrothermal...
ACTTTGCTGTATTCTCCCACTTTCTTGAGAAATCTTATAACGGCCTCTCTAACATTGCTTTTTTCGTGTTCAAGCAATTTAAGAAAATCTTCAATTTTCTTCCTAGTGATTCTTTTCCGGGATCTAAAATATAATTTAGCTAAGTTATCTATAGTCGCCATTAAAACATTAGGATCTTCTTCCTCAAGCCTTTCCTCCAAAGTCGCTATAACTTCTTTAATTTTGTTTTCGTCTCTAAGCGCAATCTCTGTTAATGTTTTTATAGCTGCTACTCTAACGCTCCAATTTTCATCTTCAAGTAGTTTCTTCGCTGACTCATATAATTTCTCTAAATCATATTCTCCATGGATCATTTCTTTAGTCAACTTTTGTAATGCTTTTCTTCTTCTTCCCGGTATTGGAGAGGAAACCCATTTCTCTAACTGTTCTACTCTCATTACCATTCACCATTGTATCCGCTATTCATCCTTCAATCGAAGAGTTAAAATTAAAAATACTTACCCTTATATTTTAAGAGACGACGTCGATATAAAGACTCCTTGTGGGGTGAATGAATTCAAAAATGTAAATTCGAATAAAAATATTGTTGTAACCTCCGCTCTCCCATATGCTAATTCTGAGCCTCATATTGGTCATTTGAGAAGCACATATCTTCCTGCTGATATCATGGCTAGGTATCTCAAAGCAAAGGGTTATAAAGCATATCATGTCAGTGGAACTGATGAGCACGGCACTCCAATATTAGCTAGGGCGTTAAGAGAAAAACGAAATCCTAGAGAAATAGTTGATTACTATCATGAGGTTATTAAAAGGGCTTTTGAGAGAGCGGGTGTTCACTTTGACATATTCTCTAGAACCACCAAGCCTCATCATTATGAACTTACTCTAAAGTTTTTCGAAAAAGCAAAGAAAGCAGGATATATCTACAAAAAGGAGATAAAAATACTTTATTGTGAGCATGATAAATTGGCATTACCAGATCGCCTTGTAATAGGCACTTGTCCGTACTGTGGTGCTCCTAATCAATATGGCGACTATTGCGAAGTATGCGGAAGAACATATACACCATTACAGCTTAAGAATCCGAGATGTGCGATTTGCGGTAATCCTCCAGTTATAAAAACAAGTACGCATTATTTCTTCGCTCTTAGTGAATTCTCTGACCGCTTAGAGAGTTGGATTGAGGAAAAAGTAAAGCTAACAAAGGGAGTAAAGGAACAGGTTTTACATTGGATAAAAAGCGGATTACAGGATTGGGACATAACTAGAAACATTCCTTGGGGCGTTCCAGTTCCTGACCTACCTGATCAAGTCTTCTATGTATGGTGGGACGCTCCTATAGGCTATATCTCATTCACAAAAGAACTATTCGATTCTATAGGGGAGGATTGGGAGGCAGTTTGGGTTAGAGGTGAAGGTTACATTATACATTTCATAGGTAAAGACATAATTTATCATCACGTACTATTTTGGCCAGCGATGTTAATGGCCGTAGATTTCGCATTGCCGAATGAAATTAGAGTCAGAGGTTTTGCTACATTAGAGAAGGAAAAAATGAGTAAAAGTAGGGGCCATTACATAGGTCTTGAGGAGTTCCTAGACATATGGCCTGCAGATTATCTTAGATTTTATTGGGCTATAACTACATCTGAAAGCTTAACAGACGGTGATTTCTCGCTATACGAATATTCTGAGAGGATAAATAAAAGCTTGATTGGAGAATTCGGAAACCTAGTTCATAGAGTTCTAACATTGATTAAGAGAGGAAATATCACTGATGGGGATATTATCAAGAGTTATATTGAAAACGCTGAGAAACTATTCGTTGAATACGATGAGCTTATGATTTCAAACCAATTCGACCAGGGACTAGAAAAAAGTCTTGAGATTTCTAGATTAGGAAATAAGTTATTGAGCGAGAAAGAGCCTTGGAGGAAGTTAGAGAGTAAGGAGGCTGCTGATACTCTAATCACTGCACTAGGCATCTCAGCTATTGCCGCTGTAAGCTTAGAACCATATATCCCATATTCAATAGAGAAATTCAAAGAATATGTCGGACTTAAAGTAAGCTCCACCGAATTCAGAAAAACCATAGAAAAAATATTTGAAGATGGTACTGATGTTCTTATAAGCATGGCTAAGAATGTTATTAGCCAAAAAGAAATTAGGCCAATATTCGCTAAAGTGACAAATAAGCAAATAGAAAGTGTTAGAAAAACACTAAAGGCTAGAAGAAGGAAATAAATTTATTTTGTCCCTTTTCTAGTCTTAATTCCTTTTTTATTTTTTAGACGATTCTTGGCGCTAATAGGTACGTTAACTCTATACCTCCTCCTATTTTGAATGTCATCTTTAATGGCATGTTCTTAGAATACTCTATTCTCACGATATCTGCTACTTTAGCAGCTCTTATGAATTTCTTTAAGAAGTCCAGTGAATATAATGATTCAGCATCATCTTTTACCTCATAATTAACAACAGTATCTTCTCTCTCTAAAGGTGCTACATATTCGTAAAATTGTCCAGTATCGCTCTCAGCTATAAACCTCATCTCTTTCTCTTCCTTTGATGTCACTAATCTTAGATCGTCTCCAATTATTTTAGCGTCTGCAATTATATCGTTTAGGAAATTAGCAGGTGAGAACTCAACAATTACATCATATTCAAGCTCTCTTATGTTTATTCTTTCCTCTGGTATTTCCAATAAGGGAAGAGCGAAAGTTCTCTGTAAGGTCATGTCCTCAGGTGTTCCACGGTAGAATGTTATTGCAAAGTAATGCTTCTCTTTCTGCTGTTTTAGCTCGAAGAGTAGGCTATCTTTAGCTTTACCTCTCTGAATTATCTTCTTGAGATCTGTAAAGTTTACTCCAATTACAATAGTATCTCCCTCTTCTGGAGGCTCAAATTCATATATGTGAAAAGCTGAGGCAGGCATTGTTAGAATTGCCATAGCAACTCTACTATCATCCATCGCAGAGAATTCAATACCATCCTCTTTTACATAAAAATTTCCTTCACTAATAACGCCAGCTATTGCAGCTAATATCTCCTTAAATATTTTTCCCTCATCATATGCAGCCTTCCAGTACATATAAGAACACCTTTTCAACTCCATCAAACATTCTTCTCAAACTTTAAAATAGCAGATAACATCTTTAAAACATATTGTTCATAAGCATGATGATTCTATTGGTGTAATGCAATGAAGAAGGAAATAATTCACATTTTCAGAGCTTATGATATAAGAGGAATTACTGGTAAAACTCTTTTTCCAGATGTGATTGTGAAGTCCTCCGCTATTTTTGCTAACATATTGGAAGATGAAGGAGTGCGTTTGGTAGCAGTATCCGGGGACGGAAGAACATCGAGTCACATCTACACAAATGCTGCCGCTGCTGGAATTGCGGCTGCTGGGTTAGATGTCTATGTATATGATAAACTTCCAATACCAACATTTTACTTTAAGATCTGGAAGGAGAAAAAAATTGGAGGAGGAGCTTATGTAACAGCTTCGCATAACCCACCTGAATGGAATGGTATCAGATATCGCAGGGGAGATGGTACTGGTTCTCCAGAAGATAATAAGGTGATTAAAGAGAGATTTATTAAAGATGAGGTCAGATGGGCCTCCTGGGAAGAGGTGGGTAACATTTATCATTTCTCAAATAAAGAGATCATTGCGGAATATCTTGAATTTGCATGGAATTTAGAGCCAAATCCTGAGAGAAAATTAAAGATTGTTATTGATACTATGAATGGAGTTGGAGGTATTCTTATTCCGTATCTCTTATCAAAACATCATGATATATTAGCTATAAATGCTCAAGTTGATGGAAGATTTCCTTCTGGTTGGCCTGATCCTGTCGATAGCGACATCAGTAAATTACAAAATTTGGTGACTTATACTAAGGCTGATATGGGTGCCGCTTTTGATGGGGACGCTGATAGAAGTGTGATAGTAGATGATAAGGGCAGAAGAGTTCAGGCAGAAATTGTTGGAATTCTTTTAGCTGAAGAGTTATTAAAAACCGGAGATGTCGTCGTTTACAATGCTGAGTGTTCATCGATATTGAGGGAAAAACTCGAAGAGATGGGAATTAAGACTGTAGAGACAAGAGTTGGAGATGTCTTTGTTGCAGAAACAGCAAAGAAGCATAAGGCAAAACTTTGTATTGAAGGCAGTTATCACATTTTCTTACCAATATATGGATTTTACTACGATGATGCAATGTTAGCGACATATATTTTTGCTGCTATATTAACAAGGAAAAAGAAACCTTTATCTGAAATTGTTGATGAAATTGGTAGATTCTACGTTTTACGTGAGAACATTCATGTGGATGATGCTATAAAATGGGATCTCATGGATTACATGAAAGAGAAATTCATTAGAGAGTACTCTGACGTAAGTACGATTGATGGTGTGAAAATATACCTTGAAAAAGCATCTGTATTAATTCGTCCGAGCAATACCGAGCCCATGATTAGAATCATAAGCGAGGCTAGAAGCGAAACAAAGGTGGCTGAGATACATAAAGAGTTCGTTAAGAAGGTTAAGAGGTATATCGAGGAGTACTCTTTGAAGGTGAAGAAATCCTAAATAATTTTATCGCATTCCTAGTAGTCACATTCAAAACTTCCTTTATATCTACCTCTTTTATTGATGAGATCACTGCTGCTGAAAAAAGGACATATAAAGGCTCACTATTTTCTCCTCTTTTAGGTGAAAATATGGGTGAATCTGTTTCTAGCATAATATTATCTAAGGGCAATGCTTTTACGAGCTTTTTCTTCTGGGGACTAAATGCTACCGATGGAGGAATACTAAAGTAAAAACCAGCTTCTATCCCCTTAAGAGCATATTTTGCCTTGCCGGAGAAAGCGTGTAATAAAACCCTCTCTGCCCCCTCTCTTATTAAAACTTCTATTGTTTGCCTTCCTGCTGCTCTTGAATGAATCACTAAAGGCTTATCGAGCTCTTTTGCGAGGTCAATAAATCTTTTAAACTTGTCAATTTGGCTCTTCATTATCTCCGGTTTATTGTAAGGAGGTGTAAAATCTAAGCCAACTTCTCCGATAGCAATTATCTTGTCAGAATTTTCAAGAATCCAATTTATTACTCTATCTACATCCTCATTAAATAATGGATGAGACCCTGTTACAACCTTGATCCAGGGATGATATTTCTCTCTCAACATAAGAGCTCTCTCCCGCTCCCTTTGAGTAAGGGGAGTAGAAAACATCATAATTCTCTTTTCTATAGCTCTCTTAATAGCCTCCTCTCTTTCTTCTTCTGAATATGCATCTGACTCAATGTGACAATGAGCATCAACAATAAAATCGTAATTTATCTTCGAAACTTGCTCAATAATGTAATCTATTATGCTCTCTTTATCCGACATTTACAATCCCTATTCCTGAAATGATGAAAGATAAATATATTAAGACTGACTTTCAGAGCAATATAACTAAGTTTTTTAAGGAATTTCATCCAATCTTTACAAAAAGCGATTGAGAGATGATGAAATCTGGCAAATGGCTAATTGATGGCCGATCACAGTTACTCTGATCCTCTTCTCATCAACTTCTCAATATGCTTCTCAAGCTCTCTCGCTGTTAATTTGCAATACTTGTGAAATTTAAATGTAAAGTGAATAATATCGCTACCATCTCCAAGCTTTATTTCTCCCAAGTAAGCAGCTTGTTTATCTAGTCTTATATAAAGAACTTGCTCCCTCTCATCATATCTTTCCGCTATCCAGTCTGGGTAGGTAAAAGCATGCATGTTAGAAAAAATGAACTTAAAGATTTTACTTGCATCCCTTGAATCTTTAACAAACGCCTCATATCTAATTATCGGATTACCATAATATCCTCTGTAAACATCTCTAACAAGTGTTATTTTTACTCCAGGAGGAAGAACATTTTTCAGAGCCCTTAATACCTTTCTCTCATCCTCTGTAGCATGGACATGGAAAGCTATCTTTACATTTGCTATTTTAATTGGCATCGTTATTCACAATTTTTCAAATGTTAATAAAATGAAGAATAAGGAATTTTTTGCTTCATGATGAAAGGAGTTTTTCTCTCGTTTGCTTAGCTAACGATTTGAGCTGTTCTAAGTAAACTTCTGGATAAACTCTATAAAGCATTGCAAGCCTAGCAGCTTCTTGAAATACTCTCTTAACGCCTAGACCTTCAATTGCAACTGTTTTGAAAATTGGGAATGGTCCATCAACTCTGAGTGCTCTTATTAAGACAGATTCAGGAAGAGCATCTGGTAGATCTCTCTTATTGAGAACGATTAGTAGAGGAATTTTACCCCATTGATCCCCTAGAAATTCTCTCAACTCATTAATGGAATAGATATTTTCTTGGAGTGCTTGAGGGTCACTATCAGCTACAAAAACGACAGCATCCGCTCCTTGTAGAATAATTTTTCTCTGTTGCTTATGTCTACGCTGACCAGGGACAGTATATATATCAAAGTATACTTTACCCCTAGTTCCAAGGGGCATATAATCAAAATATAGCGTTCTTCCACTTGAATCTTCAATAGACTTTATCTGTCCCTTTTTAAGTCCTAATATTTTATTATACAAAGCCCTTAGTATTGTCGTTTTTCCTGATAGAGATGGCCCATAAAGCACGATTTTGAAACGATAATTTCCGTATTTATCTTTATAGACCATTCACATTCCCCATCGTCTTCAACATAATTTCCACGTTAAAAATTATAACTAAAGCTTGTATTAAAATATGCTTTCAAATTTCTAAGAGTTAAATGCCTCTCTGCTACTGAAGAAAATGATAAGTGCATTGATATGTTAATAAGCCTTTTGCTAGTTGACATATCGATACTAATGCCATCTCTAAACTACTATAAGCGTTTAAACTCTTGTAAGCAATAGAGATGATTGACGTTCCGACCCCGTGGTTTCCGTGTTCGGAATGGGAACGGGCGTTTCCCGCGCCCTATGGCCGCCTCCCCCTTACGGGGGATGGCAGCAGAGGGCTTTCCCCGGGCCTCTCGGACCCGAGTACTCCCCCTCCGTGGCGCGGCTTAGCTTCCGGCCACGGGGCCGGTTAAACCTGGACAAATTATTAGTAAATGAGTCTTGATTTTTAAATCTTTTGAAGAGGTTAAAATTTTAAATATATTTTAAGTTTTGAATGCTGGTTCAGCGTCCTTTATTCATTGGATATTTTTTACCGCAGAAAATATTAATAGAAGAAAAATAAAAATTATCTCACTCTTGTTTTGCGATAGTATCTAAAAGAGATATTGCTTCTAGGATTGCTGTTCTAGCAAATGTTGGTATCTGAGGATCATCTGTTACCTCTTGTAAAATATCAATTGCATTAGCAGCCCTCAAAGCTAGGCTTAAACTTTCATCCTCTAACTGCCTTAGTGCTTCTCTTGCGGCTCTTCTTATATTTCTGGGCGTTCCCATATCACGTGAAATTTTAATGAGAATTTGCTTTGCCATTTTTAAATTCTCTTCTCTATCAGAAGGTGAGATTGACATCGGCCAACACCTCACTTTAGTCTTACTAAAAATTTTAGGAGAGTGGTTAGAAAATCTTTTATTAAGGGGAAAAATTCTGAGTTTTTCTTAAAATGCTTTTCAAATTAAAATTTTATTTTTTCGCCTTAGCAGAAAGTAAAGCAATTCTTCTTTCCTTTGCTTTCCTCCCAGCAACAGTCCACTTCTCCTTTTCTGGTTTCCTCTTTCTCTTTAAGTAATAAACTCTGCATTTTTTCGAGCAAAACCATAATGTTTTGCCACTATTAAGCACATAAAGCCTTCCTGTACCCGGTACAATCTCCCTTCCACAAAACGCACAAACTGGCATAAGGCTTACCTCCTAACAGCTTTAATCTTCTGAGCTTCTCTCTCTGTTTCTCTTAGCATTAATATATCTCCTGGTCTAACAGGTCCTTTTACGTTTCTCGTAATTATCCTACCCTTATCTCTCCCAGCTAAAACTCTTACTCTGACTTGAATTACTTCGCCTGCCCTCCCCATTCTGTCAACTATATATTCGACAACAGCGGGTATCCCTAACTCCTCAAGATCCTTCTCGCTCATCTCGATTTCTTCAATCTCCTCTGACATTATGACACCTTTGCTTAATTCTTTGAAAAATTAAGAAGTATTTTTTACTTCTTGCTTAATCTAAGCTCCTTTATCTTTTGAATAATCTTTTGCAATCTATCAGCAAGCTCTCCAGGTTCAATTATTGCAGCAGATGAGGCTGGTCTTTCAATTCCGGCAGCTTTACCTAATTCAGCTTTAGACGGGACAAAGAGATAAGGTACTCCTCTCTCTTCACAGAGAGCTGGAAGATGGAAAACTATCTCTGGTGGATTAACATCCATAGCTATATATACCAATTTTGCTTGCCCTCTCTCTATTGATTTTGTTGTCTCATTAACTCCTTTTCTAATCTTGCCCCCTCTTTGTCTTACTTCTTCGAGTAATTTTAAAGCCTCCTTAGCTAACTCGGGAGGAGTCTCCCATGTAACATAGGGTGGAAGCGACATCCATCATCACCTGGTTCATCAAACTTTATTAAAACCTTTTTCAAGATTTTTCTGTGATTAAAGAGAGACTAATCAAGTTTTATATTTTTCTTTTTAAGCCATTCGTCTAAATTGTGAATTATTTCCTTTGGATCCCTATCCTCACATTTAACTCCCATGTTTCTCATTGTCCCAAGTACCTGTTTTATTGCACCCTTAATGTCTTTGACCATCATGTATTCCAACTTCATTTTCGCTATTTTAACAACCTGCTCAAGAGTCAAATTTCCAACCCATTCTTTAGTCGGATTGGATGCTCCTTTTTCAATTCCCGCCTCTTTCTTTATTAATGCTGATGTTAAAGGTGGTTCAGGAATAATCTCCCATGTTCTCTCTGTAGTATCTACAATAATTCTTACAGGAACCGTCATACCCTTCCACTTTGCTATCGCTTTATTGATATCAGCTACAACCCTACCAACTGGTAAACCAAGCTGACCCAATGCTGGACCTAGTGGAGGTTGAGGCGTTGCTTGTCCTTTCTTAATTAAAAATCTAAGTTCGACTTTTTTACCCATAATAACACCTTAGCTGAATACGCTCTTTCATCTATTTTCAAGACATTATCTTAAAAAATTAACTTATAATATTCACATTTCGCTGAGCTTTACCCAAGGCCAATTTTTCTTTTCTCAACTTCGTAAAACTCATCATCGTATCTTAAGTAACCAATCCAGACTTTAGATATTCCTCCTTCCTTAAGCTTCCTCGCGATAATATTAACATATCCCTTCTCAAAATCAATTTCTTTAACTATCCCTACACCAATGAATTCATCATTATCATCGCTAAGACCAACAAGAAGCCCATTATAATAGTTATCTTTGATAATCTGGATAGATATTTCATCGGGTTTTCTTTCAGCTATGATACTTCCCAAACGAAGAACGGATTCTTCATTAAGGTGAGTTAACAGAGGAGACGTCCTTATACGCTCACTTACATCCATCCCAAGCTTTTTGGCTAAATACACAGTTTTTATTGTAACTATAAATCTTCTAGCGTTTTCTAGAATTTCCCTCCTATTCTTTATATTTCTAACAACTAGAAGGAAAACATCAGGAGAAAGTTCTGCATATACAACATCCTCTCCAAATATCAGATTTGGATTTGGGATGGGCATTCCTGTTTTCAAGAAAACATATTCAAATTTTAGGTCGTTCATTTTCAAAGTCATCTTTTCATACTCCTTAAAAAATTCAGTAATTTTCTCTCTTCTTCTGTTTATCCTAATCTCTCTTGGAATCTTTTTAATTCTAGGCGGGCTTTTAACTTCGATTAGCTTGTTCTTAGGAATTAAAGACTTTAAATGGTAAAGCTCATTTTCACGCTCAATTGTTACGATTAGATCTGGATTCATTAAGCTTATTTTACCCATTTTTAAAGCTCTTGCAGGTCCTCCAAAAACCATTCCAGTTGTATCTATGATTACAATCTCTGCACCCATTTTAATTAGCTCCATAGTAACTTTGTCTACTCCTATAAGAACTTGAAGAAGATGGCCAGCAGGAGTGTTATCACCTATAAAGTAAAATGTCGTAGGCAGAAGCTCATCCATTGATACTCGCTTTTTATCCAGAATAGCTCCAGATATAATGCCGGGTATTCCTATTTTAGCTTGGCCAATATCCGAATCAACGATTCCAACTTTAATTCCATCATCTAAGAGAGTATTCGCTAGTGTTATTGTGAAACTACTTTTCCCAACGTCACAAAATCCTAAAACAAGAACTTTAAGAGGCTTCTTTTCTTTAACTTTTTCTCTCACTATTTCGATAGCTTTTAACCAGCTTTCTGTAAATAGCTCTTTAACTCTGGTTTTTTGGCACTCTCCTATAAATTTTAACTCCGTCTCCATCAAAATTTTGACGGGATATACCTTCCCGCTCGGAATTTCTACTATATCATTTTCATGAAAATCCTTACCAAAAATGTCAATTAAGCCGCTTTCAATTAAGATTTTGCAGGGACCTTTAACCAATAAATTAGTCCCCTCTGGTATCTTCATATCCTGCACACAGTGAAGAACCATTAAAATACCCTAAATACACTAGCTAGTTTAACTGTTAAAAATGATGAAGGTGAAAACTATATGCTTAAGTTTCCGACATATGTTGCAGCGGACTCAGGAGCTTCTTTTTTGGATGATAAATTTAATGCTATTAATGTAGTTGCTACAGCAGCTGTTTTTGTCGAATTTCCTTATATAAAGCCCAAAAAAGTCATTTATGAAATAGGACCTTACCCTCTAGAGAGAAATGGATTACTAAGAGAGCTTAGAATAGCATTAAGACTTGCTAAAGAAGTCAAGCCTAGTGCTGTACATATAGACTCAACACTTGGAGGAATAAAAGCATCAGAATTAACAAAAGAGAAGATATCAAAACTCAAAATTTCTGAGAAAGGTAAGGAAATTCTATCATCTATAGCTGATGATATCAGATCTCTTGGACTCAGATTTGAAACAGAAGCCGGTTGCTCAGCATATATGATTGGAAAAGAAAGTCTTATCGTTAGGATCGCAGAGTTATCTGCAGGAGCAGTAGCCGTTTCTTATGCTATATCTGAAGCTATTTATAGGAATAAGCCCATATTATTAGGGTTGCCTCGAAGATCCTCTGTGGTTATTAAAAAGGGAGACAATATTTATTCAGAAGAGATTCTAATTAATGCTGAAGAAGAGTTCTCAGTTGAACTACGCTCCTTAATTTACTATGAGAGAAAAATTATTGGAATAGACCCAGATGTAAGATTAGCAAAATCAAATGTGCTCATTAAAGAGTTTCCGAACCCTAATGTTAACGGGTTTAATATCCTCTTAATCACGAAAAAATAAATTTCTTAAGGCAGTTTTCTTCCACCTCATAACCTGAGGTTAATTTATAGATACTTTTAAATCTGTTTAGACTAGATTTTATGAAAAACCTAAAACATCAGCTGAGCCGGGAGTATTTCCCGGACTCGGCGAGAGGGTGATAATAATGAGTGCACGTGGACAAAAAGCATTACCACTACAATTAGTGATAAGTGATTCATCAAGCTTTTTAGGGACAGGAATGACGCTTAAATTTGAGCTCGAAGAGGACGAGAAAAAAGCATTCTTCTACGGTAAAAAAATCGGAGACGTCATTGACGGTAGCTTAATAGGGTTTGCAGGATACACATTTAAGATTACTGGAGGAAGCGATATTGCGGGATTTCCACACATTAAAGGAGTTCCTGGTCCTGGACTAAAGCAGATTATGAGAAGCGGTCCTCCTGGATACAGACCTAGAAAATACAAGATACCGAAAAAAGGCGGGGGGTATAAGATCATCAACCTCAAGAACGTGAGAAAAAAGAAAACTGTCAGAGGAGAAGAGCTTTCAGAATGGACAAGACAAGTGAATTTAGCCATACTAGAAAGGAGCGGTGCTAATATAAAAGAGATGAGCGAAAACGAGCTTGCAAATGATAAAATACTTAAAGGCATTGCTGAAAAGCTTGGAAAAGTTATATTAAAATGGGGATTCGAAGGAATTACATTTATAGGCGAAGGTGAATCAACACCCCTGATAGAGAAATTTAAGGAACTAGGTTTGGATGATTCCGCTATCGGTAAGATATACTTTAAGGTAGGCGTTGCCGTGCTCAAAAACTTTGAAAAAGATGAATTGAAGAAGCTACTTGAGCCTCTTAAGAAATTAAGCAGAAAGAAACCCCCAAAGCTAGGTAGATATATCGCAGCAGTAATTTATACAGCGTATGAAGAGCTAAAAGAAAAAGGAAACGCAAACCCTGATGAACTAGGAGAAAAGCTCGCAAATGAGATAGTCACAGCGATGAGGAAAAGTTTAGAGGGTAACTTAGAAAAACCAAAGAAAGTTCCTTTTAAGATTAAGGAAGGAGGGGAGTAAAATGGGTAAGAGAATTAGAGCTCAAAGAATAGGGAGAGGCTCGCCAACATATAGAGCTCCCCCAAATGTGAGAGTGGCTGATGTCAGAATCCCCGACTGGCCAGAGATGAAGAACGGACATGTAACAGGAGTTGTTCTGAAGCTTTATAAGGAACCAGGAAGATACGCTCCCCTAGCTCTAGTAAAGTTTTATAGAGCAGATGGAAGCACTGAAAAAGTTTGGATGATAGCTTCCGAAGGAGTATATACTGGAAAAGAGATAGAAATTGGAGAAACAGCAAAAATCGATGTAGGAAACGTCGTTCCACTAAGAAGAGTTCCAGAAGGAATACCCGTGTTTAACATAGAAATAAGACCAGGAGACGGAGGAAAAATAGCTAGAGCAGCAGGAATGTATGCAATAGTAAGAGGACACTTAGAATCAAAAGGACTAACAGAAATCGAGCTACCAGGAAAAAGAATTTTAAGAATAAACTGGGACTCAAGAGCACAAATTGGTATCGCCGCCGGAACCGGCAAGGACGAGCTTCCCCTAGTTAAAGCAGGCAACGCTTATCACAAGTGGAAGGTGAAAGCAAGAAAGTGGCCAAGGACGAGAGGAGTAGCAATGAACGCTGTAGATCACCCCTTCGGGGGAGGTAGGCAGCAGTCTCCTGGTGGTCCTAAGACGGTTTCGAGGCATGCACCTCCTGGTAAGAAGGTTGGTTCTATTGCTGCTAGAAGAACTGGTAGGAGGAAGAAATAGACGTAACTTTATTTTCTTTTAATCATCATTTATGAGGGTTTATCTAATCCTATGATCTATTCTTTAGTTTTTTAGTAAATATCATTCTCTTATGGTTTATTATCTTATTTCTAGCGAAATTTTTATAATGATATATGGTCGTAAATCTTATTTATCATTACCAAAATATTAAGG
>Ga0180301_10002919_pt1 | contig 13400 bp, 16 predicted proteins | sample GuaBasSediGuay16_FD_121797 | JGI IMG/M metagenome (GOLD analysis project Ga0180301, IMG submission 121797) | Subseafloor sediment microbial communities from Guaymas Basin, Gulf of California, Mexico - Guay16, Core 4569-2, 12-15 cm | ecosystem: Environmental > Aquatic > Marine > Hydrothermal...
ACGAAAACCTTTATAGTGTATTCCCCTAGGGGGGCGTCTGAAGGAATCTTAAAACCATAGCCTGTAGTGGTAGTGGCTCCAGCCGAAAGAGTGCCTGTGGTGAAACCTAAAGCTAACACCTCTACTTGAGGTGTAAACGCCTCCACTATAAGCAGGTATGATGGCATTGCATAGTAGTAGTAATAGTAGGTGGTTGGAGCCTTCAACTTCACCTGGACAACCACGAATTCCCCGCGCCTAAACTGGGTTTTAACGTTGCCTGATATATCGGTGGTATAAACTTGTTCGATCACGTAGGGGTATGTCTCAGCCTTTACCCTTACCGTAGACAAGAGGAATGTTGAGACAAGTATGCTGAATACAATTAAAATAGATACCTTTGTTTTTAAACTACCCATATATTTACACCTATATCTTTTAACATGCTAATGCTTTAAATACATTTATATGTTTTTTCATTGACATAGCCGTAGAGAAGGGGATTTATGAGGAAGATTATTAAACCCATGGCGGTCGCCGTAGAGATTTTCCTCTCCTATGTTCTTTTAGTGGATCTCCTGAAGCCCAGAGTCTATTTGACAGTTAACCGATGCACCAGCATGGGTGTCCTGGAACTCCATGTAGCGGAAAACCCATTGATATTACTTACCGTGGGTGCTTTGTCGCTGGTCTTATTATGTAGGGGTAGGGACGGGTTGATGGAAGTCCTCTATGGTACGGTATTTGTGTCAATAATTACAGTTATCCTTGTTCTAGGCTATGTCCTTCATGCAGCTTACCTTGTGTTGCTTTTTTCGATAACCTCTATTCTCTACTGCTTGCTCAGGGAGCCTAAAACCTTAAACACCGTTTTCTCCGTGTTTTTCATGCTGGTGGCTGGTTTAAGCTTCCTAGCCTCCGTGAGATACCTTGTCTACCCGTTTACGGGAGGGAGGCTATATGAGGGGTGGGACTGGCTTCCAGCCCAACTAGATATGAAACTATACTATTCGCTTCAACCTCTTCTCACAGGGGTCACTGTAGTCCTTCCCTACCTGGTCTTCTTGAGAGCCTTCCTATTCCATAAAATCGGGTTTAAACTTAGATTCAAGGTTCCCGGGGTAGCTGGAAGAAACGTGGAAAACGGGGGATCGATGCTCGAAACCAATGTTAAGTGGCTTATTCTAGCTCTCTCACTGGCCACGGCTTTTCTCTCGAACATCTACCCATATATGCCTGCCCTGAACCCCAGCTTCAAGCCAGCTGGAGTAGATATACCCCACTACGCCCAAGCCCTAGAAAACATGAGTGCATGTCCTGTACTGAACGCCTTCATATTCAGGGGCTCCCGCCCCCTCTACATGCTTGTCCTCTACGGGTTCCAGAAAATGCTTGGGTTATCGCCCTATGCGGCGAGTGCGTTCTTCCCCTCAATACTCCTATCGGTGCTGGTGGCTTCAACCTACATTTCCCTAAGAAGCCTGGGAGACGAAGACATAGCTGTCTTATCCGCCTTCTTTACTGCCACTGGATTTAAAACAACTGTCGGGATATACTCATCTTTTCAGGCCGACCTCCTAGCTTTATCGCTCTCTTACCCGCTTACAGTTCTAGCCTTAAAGAACGGTGGCTGGAGGAGGATCCTGGTTCTCGCCACGCTAGCCTTCCTAATGGACTATATTCACCCATGGACCCTAACCCAAACACTTGTAGCTATTTTTTTCATGACACTGTTGTCGTTTATGGCAGGGGATCGCCGGGGCCTAAAGACTAGTGCTACAGCCTTTCTTGTAGTAGCCGTATCCACCCTAGCAGCAGACTACATCAAGTCGATGATTAGGGCTACTGGAGCCACGGAGGCGACCCAGAGTATAGCGAAGACGAGTATAGGGCTGGAGTACTTCTGGAGCTTCATCAACCAGATGGTCTTCGCCACGAACATCCTTTATGGAGGCTTCCTCCTCACACCCCTCCTACCACTGGCATTACTCCTTTTACTGAAAAAGCCCACAGAAGACCCCTACACCAAGCTGACATATGCTTGGATCCTAACGGCCCTGCCAATAGTGATAGCGAACTCGACGGTCCAGTCCAGACTATACTATAACATACCCCTCGAGGTAGCCTACGCCATAGCATTAAAAACCTTGGGGAAAAAGCTTCCACCCCTCCGGAGACCGTTGACAATCCTCATCCTTTCTGTCTCCCTCACATATCTACTACAGAGCCTAGCAAACCTACACTATATAGGGTGACTTTCCTCAAGTAAAATACATTTGTTACCAAGATATTTTTATATTGAGTTGAATATAATTTAACAGTAATGTCAATCGTTCGCTTACAGCATGGATGGCGACATAAGGTGGCCACCTGCATACTATTTCTCATACTTTTCGCTCTTCTTGAAGTATCCCCCATACTCCATGCATCGAGCACATTTGGACACGGTGGTGTTGAGGGGTGTGAGGCCCCTGAACCAATGGTAGCCAGCATGAAGAAGTTCAGTGCCGTGGAGGCGGTCGTCTACCATGGTGACTCTGGGATCATTAAATACGTTTATGCTCCAAAGAGGGTTCCACTCGGCGACCTTTTCTCGATAGTGGTGGAGATTAAAGCCAGTATTCAAAACGAGTATACTTTATGTTTCATAGCAGACGGGGACATAGCGGTAGCCTGGATACCCCGAGGAACGCTTCTAGGGGACACCCTAGCGATGGTGGATGTGAAGCCGGGTGAAGGCAGACTAATGGTTAACGTCGGTTTCAAGGGGTTGAGTACTGGGATACATCAGGTTAGAATAAGTCTACTTGACCAGGAGGGTAGGAAAGTTGAGGAGATACCAGTTAACGTTGAGGTGACTGAAGCAGATTCCCCCAAGCTATTGGTTACACTCGACTTTGCAGATAAGGGAAGAATATTCTATCGTAAAGGTGAGTACGCCAGCTTCCTAGTGAAGATTAAGAACGAGAAAGGGGAGCCTATGGACGCTTCAATAGACTGGTTTATTACTGAGGGTAAGGCTGAAACCGGCTGGAAACCTAAACATTGGATAACTAGACTTCATAAAGGGCTATATGAAATCACCCTGGTTTCCTTGGATAGGGTGGGAAGCCTGCGTCTCAGGGTTTACGCAAAAAAGACTGGGTATGGGGAGAGTGTCGCCGAGCTGGGGTTCATAGTAGCCTCCATGTCTGTGTCCTTGGAATACTCTGGGGGAAGAATCCTGTGGATAACTGTACCCAGGTTTATAGCTGTAGGGGACATGTTTACACTGGAGCTTCTATTAAAAAACTTGAGAAACGGCTTCTACAATGTGGAAATATACCACGGCGCAGGCAACTTCACGGATCTATTCTATAGTGGTATCCTGTTGCCGCGGCAGACCCTGTACCCGATCCGGATCCCCGTACTCTACTCGAAGAACGTGGAGAGGGTGGATATATATGTCAAGGTTAGGGTAAACTGGACTATGGAAAGCTTCTATGCGGCTGTATCAACGATCCTCCCTTCCCTCAACCCCCTCCCATACATCGAGTATTACATGTGGTTCCAAAAAGTTTTCATAGACCGTATGGTTTCACAGGGCTTTCTCCCAAAGGACTTTTACTCGACTCCAGACTCATACCTGAAGGCTATCAAGTTCATAAAAACTTTCGAGAAAATGTGTAGCGAGAAACCGGACTACGTAGCCTATTCCCTCTTAGAGTTGGCTAAAATGGTGGGTGTAGATGCCTCCATCACCCAGGTGAAGAGGAACGTCAAGTACTTTTACTCCACCCTATCCCCCTCCATAAGGCTTGCACTATACCTCCTACATGTAGGACAGTATCCTTCAACAGAAAAACTTCACATAACAATTTACACGGCCTCCGGTGGGGAATTTAAAAGCCTGTCTAAGGGCTATGAGGAGGCTCCAACACAGTATAGGGTTGAATCCGGTTTTCCTGGGGGCTTGCTCCAGCAACCTGTCACCTACAGTACTCAACCCGCGAAGTGGATTGGAACATGCCAGATAACGTTGCCGCAGGAGTCAGGTGGGACTATAGAATATTGGCTGGACGCCAGCTTCAACACAAGTGAAACAAGGTACCTCGAGAACCTGAGGTTCATGGTGCTGTATTCTGTAGCTAAGAGGATTGAGGGCACTATTTTAACCGGGTCGGTTGCTGAAAACTCCATTCATGCTGGGGCTGTATTTTCGGCAAATGTTTCGATGAGGTTTAGGCTGGGTGTAGACTCGTATGTGGATCTACTCGTCGCGGCCCTAAATAAACCAGGATGGCTGAAGGATACACTGTTAGGAGCGATGAGGATCTCGGATGCGTTGAACGTGGAGTGCGGTGTTAAGGGTGTAATGGTAGCAGTGGATGCGGAGGGCACATACATCCCCTTCATGGAATCTGCCGTAACCGAGATGTACAAGCTAGCTATTGAAGGGAGTGGACGAATATCACTACTGGTTTCTAGGAGCATATACGGCGTGGAGATGAAGGAGGGCATCCTGTTCGGCAAACTGTACCTCACACCTGAAGTATTCAACGTGACGGAACAACATTGGAGGCGAATGGCACTCTACCTGGTTATACCTTCCAAAGGAGAAATAGTGGCGTTGGATCCGAAACCCTCTTCGATTGAAGGGACCCCTAAGAGCGGTCTTAGATGCATCTGGGAGGGCCTCCCCCTTAACATCTCCTTCTACTATATAATAGACACTACGCCCCCTAGGATATTGAGCGTGGCTCAAGAACCTGAAATAGTATCCTTCACGGATAGCGTCACAGTAGAGGTTGAGGTGGAGGATGCCGAAAGCGGCGTATACAAGATTACCTTATATTATTCGGTTAATGATGGTGCATGGAATAAAATAGAATTCGGTCTCGTACAGGCCGAAGAATGGGGGAAGGTTGTTTTCGCAAACGTGAGTAAAGGCATTTTCAAAGCTACCATACCTAGTCAACCATTCGGCGTAACCGTCAAATACTACATAGTGGTGGTGGACAGGGTCGGCTTGTCCGTTGGAACCAAAATCTATTCATATTATGTCGGTCTCCCACTCTGGCTAATGTTCGTGTTAGCCGTGTTCACGGTGTTAGGTGTAGCGGTTCTGCTCTTGAAGGTGGGTAGACGGAAGCCTAAGGCTAGACCGAGGGTTGTGGAGGCTAGAGTTGAGGTGAAGGAGGAGCCTTTCATAGTTAAAGCCTCTAGGCTGATAGATGAAGGCAGGTACGATGAGGCCGTGAAGTATGCTGCCAGCGAGTTGAGGAGCCGGTTGACGGAGACTCTTAAATTACCGGAGTCTGCATCAAAGGGGGAGATACTGGACAGGGTTAGGGAGGTGAGGAGCGACCTCAACGTGGATAGGATCGAGTACGTGTTGGGCTTCGCCGACCTCTGTGAATCCACGGGATACAAGCCGACAAGAAATGAAGCAGAAAAAGTGGTACGGGGCGCCGACCGCATATTATCAAGGCTGAAAGATTCCATGAAGTAGGGAATAATAGGGGCCGATTTTACCAACCCTCCTCCTGCCGTACACAACTATAATTTTGAATCCTCTGTCACGGTATTTGTCTTCAAGGTACTTTAACTCCGATTCTCTGTTCACAAAATATTCAAGCATGTTAATCATCAATTAATTGATGATTAACATATTAATCTTTTTCACCCTCCAGAACGAAACTATCGGCATGGTAACGGGATTATTTAAATACACGTTTTAACACTTTTTCATTGTGGGTCATATAGATGGATGTAAAGCTTAAAAAGAGGATATTAAAGCTCCTTAAAGAGGACGAGGAGTTCAGGTACGCTGTAGCGGGGCTTATAGGCTTAGAGGAAATCCTGAAGAGACTCGACAGGCACGAAAGTGAACTAGTTAGACTCAGAGAGGACATGAACAAGGGTTTTGAAAGACACGACAAAATTCTCGAGAAACATAGCAGGGAATTGGTTAAACTTAGGGAGGACTTTAACAAGCTTAGAGAGGATACAAATAGATTGAGAGAGGACATGAATAGGCTTAGGGAAGACATGAACAAAGGTTTTCAATTGATTGAGAGGCGTATCTCGGCGCTGGGCGCCAGATGGGGAATCATGAGTGAGGAGGCTTTCAGAAACGGGCTTAAAGGATTGTTGGAGAAGGAGCTGGGCCTAAAAGTTGAGAGATGGATCCACTACGATAGCGAGGGGCTTGTATACGGTTATCCAAGCCAGGTTGAGGTGGATGTAGCTATTCACGACGATAAAATAATACTTATTGAAGTATCCTCCCATATTAAAGCCTCAGACGTATATGAATTTAAAAGGAAGGCTGAGTTCTATGAAAAATCCACAGGCCAAAAACCTTCGAGACTGCTCATGGTAACCCCCTACGCGGAGAAACAGGCGTTTGACGCATCAAAACACCTTGGAATAGAAATATACACAAAAGTATAGTTATTTTCATGAGCTTACTTTTCGGGATTTTTCTCTTCGGGAGAAAGCCTTCTTCAAACTGTCACGTGTATGGTAGACCGTTCTCTAAATTTAGATTTTATAGCAGAATACCACTATAATATATGGTGGGAAGTTGGAATTAATATTAAAGATCGACGATAAGGGAAGAATATTGATTCCCGTTCATATTAGGAGGGAGATAGGTCTAAAACGTGTCGTTAAGGTACGTGTAGAGGGGAGAAAACTGGTAATAGAACCCATAGAAGACCCTATTGAAATTCTGACCGAAACCGTGTTAAAGGGCTCCACGGACATAGAGAAGGAGGTAAAGGATTTAAGGAGTATCGCAGAGAAGGAGGCTTTGAAGAGGGTTAAAGAGAGATGGTTTTAATTGAAACAGATGTTTTGATAGCATTAACGTCCAAGACGGATAAACACCATGACGGGGTTAGAAAGATTTTAGAGGGATAGCTACCGTACTGGATTTCTTAATAGTGTCCCGTAGCTTGGAAGTTAAGCTACCCGACTTCTATAACGCTTTAAATATTACTCTCATGTACTACGATGTTTCGACGTTAACCCCCCATCCTTCACACCTTGCAAGAGCATGGATGCTAAGGAGAAAATACAACTTAACTTTCTTCGATAGCCTTCATGCCGCGACGGCAATCGAGGAGGATGAGCCCATAGTAAGCTACGATAAAAGGTATTCCGACATAAAGGATCTAAGATACGTGGATCCTAGAACCATACTTTAATCTTTCTTGGTTCAGGATGAGGGGTTAAGTTTTCTCGATGCATGCCGTTGTCCTGATTTCCTCGCCCTTCCCCCTAGAAGGTTTTCTATAAACCTTTTCTCCACACCATCTGTTGTCCCTTCCTTTGTAGCGGCGCCGGCTCCCACAGCTAAGGCGAAGACCAGGATGTCTAGCGCCTTTTCTGCATCCACTTGCCCGATACCTGTTAAACCTTCTTCGATAAGCTTGTAGATTACTCCAGCACAGAAGGGGCGAAGTCCTCTCTGTGTCCTTTAGGTGCGAACCGTTCAACACCTGCCCCGAAAACCCATATACCTGTGGAAAACCTGAAGAACGGGGAAACCACATACCTAAACTTGGGAAGCCACCCTAATAACCTTAACATCCTCCCCGTAAACCCAAGTGATACTACCTGGAACCTTTAAGATTCATTGGAATACATCTTGTAGGTTGAAACTATTTTTATATTAGTGGTTAAGGCTAATATTTTGGTGGTTTAGTGGAGATTAGCGGTGAACTCTACGACTTTATAGTCAGGGTTGTGGAGGACAAGGTCAAGGACCTGAAGGTTCAGAGAAGGGAGTACGAGGGGCTCGTGAAGGCCATCGACAGGCTGGCCGAAGCACAGGAAAAAACCGAGGAACAGCTAGGTAGACTGGTTGAAGCGCAGAGGAGAACGGAAGAGCGGTTAAACAAGCTGGTTGAGGCGCAGGAGAGAACCGAAGAAAGGCTGAACAAGCTAGCTGAAGCCCAAGCAAAGACTGAAGAAAGGTTGAATAAGTTGGCTGAAGCACAGACAAGAACTGAGAAAAGAGTGAACATGCTTGCCCAGGCGCAAGCTAAAACGGAGGAGAGGTTAAGCGAACTGGCCTTAAGGGTGGATCAGCTTGCTTTATCGGTTGAGAGGCTTGTGAAGGGTCTTGAAGGCCTAAGAATCGAGGTCGGCAGGCTAAGCGAGACCATAGGCTTCGGGCTTGAAGACGTCGCCAGGGTCGTGCTTCCAAGCTGGCTATACAGACACCATGAAATCGAGGTAGAGGATCTTAGAAGAGAATTCCTTCTAGTCGACGGCAGGGAAGTTAAAGTAGACTTGTATGGAAGAGGGAAGCGTAGAGGCAGGGATGTCACCGTGATAGGTGAAGTGAAATCAAGGATCTACGGCAGGGACGTCGACGAATTCCACGAAAAACTGAAAGAAATCAAAAAGACCATCAAAGACACAGTCATACCAGTAATGTTCGGGTACCTTATACACCCCTCCACAAAAGACAAGGCAGAGAAACTAGGCATACTGCTGGTAGCCTCCCACGTGAGGTGACAACCACACCTACCAGCATCGGGAACCAGCCTTCGACACCTAGTAATAAAAGAAGCTATAATCTCCCCTATTCACGTGGAATATCTTATGTAAAGTACCTATGTTCTGTATAATCTACTGAAACTAGCAACAGGTATTTCTTGGACAAAGCTAGAAGAAAATAAAAGCATTTGGATAGAATAAAATGATCTTAGGGAGGGAATGCTATGTTGCAGAGTAAAGGAGAGGGATATAGCATTCCGGAGAACGTGGGAACTGTAGGCCAGGAAGCAACATTATTAGATAAAAAGATGTCCGAGAGCTCTTCCTTCCCGGTTTACAGAGAACCTTCCATACACATTAATGTTGATGTGGAGACAAGTGCGGTTTACATGAAGTTCAGAGATGAAGAAATAAGAAGAACAGTAAAGTCGGATGCAATATTACTGGTTGACCTAGATAAACATGGTAATATTGTAGGCGTTGAAATTCTTCTCGGCGATGAAAAAATTGTAAGATACTTTCAAAACATTAAATAAGGACATGTATTTGTGGGTTTGTGTTGCTAGAAAATTTTGGTTGGTGTGTTAAAAATTTTGTAAATGTGGTTTATTTTTGATGGAAAATCGTTCTTTGATCTACTTATAGCAGAAATTTTCGGATTATTTAACTTTATAAAGCAAGAGGGAAATTTTTAAATAGGATTTTGCATCTAAATGGTAAAGGTTATGGTGACGGGGGGAGCTTTGCAGGTTGAATTGAAAGTTGATAAAACGCTTGTTGACGCCGCCTACAGGAGGGCACTTAGGACAGGAAAGTACTTCAAGCTCCCCCCGCAGGAGCGGGCCGCCCTCTACCTGGCCCGCAAGTTAACTTGGATTAAAAGCCAGACCCTTAAAGAGGTCTTAAAGAAAATTATTTTAAAGGTTTGGCCCTCCCTCGCCTGGAGGATGAAGGCCCTGGAGGTGGGCTTCAAACTCCTGGAGAAAAGGGTTGAAACAGCCCTAAAGATAGGGTACACACGGGCGAGGGAGTGGCTCAAAAACACGGAATACGCATTTTATCTTGGAGTATCATGGTTAAACACATCGCCTATACTACGGCCACCACTAGACTAGGGAAACAGCACCTTGCCCGTAGACGCCGACATCCTGAAAACCAGGATATCGGATATTAGATCCTCTATAAGAGAGTTGCAGAGATTAACCTCCAAGCCTTTCGTACAGCTGGGTATCGATGAAAGATATTCCCTACGATATAACATTATTGTCCTAGTGGAGGCTTTAGTCTCCCTATGCACGCATATTGCTATTGAAGAATACATGAAGACACCCTCCACCTACAGGGAGGCTGTCCAAATAGTTGCTGAGAAAATAGGTTTAGATTGCATTAGCGAACTTGAATCACTGGTGGGTTTACGTCACCTCCTCGTACACCGCTACTGGATTATCGAGGATGAAAAGGTCTATAGCGCTGTGAAAGAAGACTTTAAATGTGTTGAAGAGTTTCTCAGTAGGGTAGAGGACGTGTTTCTCCATTGAGCATCAAATACTATAAGGTCTCGTTGAAGGAGGTTTCCGGGAAGCTGAAAACCATTCTAGAAGACATGCCTGAAGTGAAGATCGCCGTCCTTTTCGGCTCCATCACCAGGAGAAACTTTGTCAGGGACGTGGACGTCGGCTTATATATGGATCCGGAACCTGACTTAAGGAAGCTAATCAAGGTGGCTGGCATACTTGAAGACGCCCTTAAAATACCCGTGGATGTAGTACCCTTGAGCAAGGCTCCCCCGAAACTGAGGCTAAAGGCCTTAACCAAAGGCATAAAACTTGTGGTCAGGGATAGCAGGCTCTTCTCAACACTATTAAGCACAGCCTTATCAGAGACCGAGGACATGGACATAAAGTTAAGGGAATGTACCTCCATGTCTAGAACGAGTTCTCCGCTAAAACATCCGTCCACGAAGCATCCTAAAAACTGAAAACATTTTAAAGGGGAAGTGATGCAGAAGGTCTCTGTTAAGAGTGTGAGAATAGAGAATTTCCTAAGTATAAGGAATGTTAGGATAGAGCTCGGCAAACTGAATGTATTCATAGGACCTAATGCTAGTGGCAAAAGTAACCTCGTGAAAGCTCTTAAACTGGTTGCAAACCACGTCAATAATGGACTGCCCTCACTGGCTGGCTACGAAAGATTCAAGGAGCTTGTACACGGTTTCGACGAGACAAAGAAGATCATCATAGAGATCGAGACATCCGTCGGAGAACGTACAGCAAAATACATACTGGCTCTAATGGCTGAAAACTATACCGAAAAGGTATTGCTGGATGACGTAGAAGTCCTTGTAAGCGACGGGAAGACTCATACAGCCGAATACCTTACTACATCCGGGACTACCGGTAGATTCGATAGATTTGAGAGGTCTAGCACAAATATTTTTGCGGGTAAAGGTTCATATTACCCAAGTGCATTCACTAGGTTGCCAGGCGACGCGGTTAAGGAGCTTCATGAGCTTGCAGCCTTCCTCCGTGGCATATCCGTCTACTCCTTTACACCTAAGTATATTAGGGCACGTTCTAATGTTGGAGAGAAACCCGTAATGAACTATTATGGTGGAGCTCTTGCTAGGGTGATACTTCACCTCTACCTGGAGAACAGAAGGGTCTTTAGTGAAATTGAGGATGCCTTTAAGAGCGCTGTCCCTGAGGTCGAGGAAGTGGTTCCCCACCTTGAGGGCAATATGGTTGAGATATGGTTGCGTGTTAAAGGGCTGACCGAACCCTTAAAACCCCATAATATTTCGGATGGTACATTGAGGCTCCTAGCCTTCATCACTGGGCTTCACATGAGCCGGGGTATTGTGGCCTTCGAGGAGCCTGAAAACTGTATTCACCCACATCTCCTAGAAACACTGGTGGATCTTGCGCGGAGAGCCGCCAGCCAGGTTCTAGTAACCACTCATTCGCCTTACCTTCTGGACCACGTCAAGCCGGAGGAGGTTTACATAGTGGAGAAGGTTGGAGTGGAAACGAGGGTTAAAAGGCTCAGGGATGCAAAGGAGGTTGAGCAGGTCGCTAGGTTTCTGGAGGAAGGGGGAACCCTCGGTGAAGCCTGGTATTCAGGTATCTTCGGCGGCAACCCCTAAACCATGCCTGTGCTTGTGGTTGTCGAAGGGCCAACCGATAGGGCTACTGTAGAGGCCATCGCTGAAAGAGAGAACCTTAGAGTGAAGACCCTCCTGATGAGAGGAAACAATCCCGGAAAAGCTGTGAGACTAGTTAAAGCGGTGTCAAGAACCGAGAAACCTTCGAAAGTGGTGGTCCTAAAGGACCAACACAGGTATCCTGAGAGCATTGTCAACAGGCTTCTAAAAAGGATATCTAGTTCCCTCCAAAACCTTGGAGTAAAAGTATATACAATTAAGGTACGGAAAGCCATAGAGACATGGCTTCTAGCAGGGCTGGTGGAAAGGGAGATAAACGCCGAGGAAATAGACGACCCCGTGGAATCCCTGAACCACATCCTCATACAACGCTTCGGGAAGAGATACGTGAAATCCCCGGATCTAGCAAGAAGCCTCGCTAAATCCATGGATCTAAACAAAGCCCTACAGCGTTCACAAACCCTAAAAACATTCCTCGAAGCCGTCAAAGACCCCTAACAAAACTCACATCAAAAGACGCTAAACCCGGAACCAAAGACCTGAGAAAATGGGTAAAGTGGATAGGAAGCCGTTTATTGTGGCTTTGATACCGGCCTACAATGAGGAGAACAGTATTGCAGGCGTGGTGTTGAGGGTGCAGAGGCAGGTTGATAAGGTTATTGTATGTGATGATGGTTCTAGGGATTTGACGGGTGAGATAGCTGAGAGGCTTGGAGCCGAGGTTATAAGGCATGAGAAGAACTTGGGTAAAGGTGTTGCGTTAAGGAATCTATTGAGAAAAGCGAGGGAGTTTAATCCAGATATAGTGGTTGTGTTGGATGCGGACGGGCAACATGATCCAGAGGAGATACCGAGGCTTGTTGAGCCGCTGAAAAAGGGGATGGCAGACATGGTCATCGGATCAAGATATGTTGGAGGAGCCGTGCTTGAAGCCCCCCTCTATAGAAGAATAGGTCTCAAAATCATAAACTTCCTGAACAGAAGGCTCATAAAGTCGACGATAAAGGATACCCAGAGTGGCTTCAGAGCCTTCACAGTCAAAGCCTTGGAGGCGCTAGAGGAGGCCGAATCACGCGGATTCGGCATCGAAAGCGAACAAATACAACTAGCCATTAAAAAAGGTTTGAGAATAATAGAGGTGCCTGTAACAATAAGATACAAGGGTCTAAAAGAAACGTCGAAAAAGCCCCCGATACTACATGGAGGAGAAATAATAGCAACCATATTAAGGCTCATCGTAGAGGAAAGACCACTACTCTACCTCGGCATGCCAGGCAGCATCCTAATAGCGGCCAGCATAGCCCTCGGAACATACCTACTATGGCTCTTCAACACAACCAGATACTTCAGCATACCAATAGCCATAATCACCCTCGGAGCAACGTTCATAGGAATAACACTGTTAGTGGCAGCACTAACACTATACGCACTAAAAAGAACAACCGACAAAATAAAAACCGAAAAACTTTAGCATGAACCTCTCGGCAAAACAAGAACTTAACGTTTCATAGTCTTGATATATTTTATCTTTACCGGTATATTTCTTAAAATGTACAATAAGATATTTCGACATACCAATTGTACTGATAACACTAGGAGTAGTAGTAACTGGAATCACTCTAACCATAACAGCACTAATGTTGCACATGTTGAAGAGGGTAGTAGAAAAATAATTGAGATGATTTATATTGCAACATAATAATTTGCTCACAATAGTTACACAAAATTTTCCTCCAGAAACTGTTGGAGGGGCCTCAAGAGTTTATGA